>Ga0308406_1000003_pt1 | contig 270686 bp, 217 predicted proteins | sample HotsprSampleMSe1_FD_203474 | JGI IMG/M metagenome (GOLD analysis project Ga0308406, IMG submission 203474) | Hot spring phototrophic mat microbial communities from Mushroom Spring, Yellowstone National Park, Wyoming, United States - 20060911_MSe1 ...
GTATTGTCATTGCGGATAACGGCGTTGGGTTGACGCCCCAGCAGCTTGACCAGCTCTTCAAGCCGTTTTACACCTCGAAGCCGCACGGCACCGGGCTGGGACTCGTCATCACCCGGAAGCTCATCACGAAGATGAACGGCACGGTCGAACTCCGTCCCAGACCAACTGGCGGCTGTGAAGCCATCGTGACGCTCGAAGCCGTTGCTCCGAAGGAATAGGCCGGATGTCCAGGCGGATGCTCATCCTTGATGACGAGCCTTTGTTTCGGGAAACCCTGGCCGATGTGTTCAGCGGACGGGGTTTTTTGGTTTCCCTGGCGTCGAGCCTGGCGGCGGCGCGGCAACTGTTGCACCGGATGCCCTTTGACATCGTACTGCTCGACAACAAGCTGCCGGATGGCGGCGGACTGGCGCTGGTCCCGGAACTTCTGCGGTCAAATGACGCCGTGAAAATCCTGCTGCTGACGGCGTTTCCGAGTTATGAAAATGCCGTCCAGGCGCTCAAATCCGGCATTCACGACTATCTCTCCAAGCCCGTTGAGATTGAGGAAGTCATCCTGACCGTCGAGCGGCTGCTGCATACGACGGCGCTGGAAAAGGTTGAGGAAGTTCACCGTTTTCAGGCGCATCAGGAGAGCCGGACGGCCCTGCTGGTCGGCGCCGGGGCGCGTTTTGCTGAGATTCATCGCCTCATCGAGCGGGCGGCGGCAACCGAAGCGCGGGTGCTCATCACCGGTGAAACGGGCACGGGAAAAAGCCTCGTCGCCAAGGCGATTCACTACGCCTCGCGTCTGGCCGAAAAACCGTTCATCAGCGTCAACTGCGCGGCCCTGCCGGAATCGCTCATTGAAGCCGAGCTGTTTGGCGTCGAAAAGGGGGCCTTTACCGGGGCCACAGCCACCCGCAAGGGATTGTTCGAGCTGGCCGATGGAGGGACGTTGTTTCTCGATGAAGTTGCCGAAATGCCGTTGGCTTTACAGGCCAAACTGCTCGGCGTGCTCGAAGAACAAACCATTCGCCGACTGGGCAGCGAAGTGCAGCGCACGGTGTCTGTCCGCGTTCTGGCCGCCACCAACGTTGACCCGGAAAGGGCCGTTGCGGCGGGCACGTTCCGGCGTGATCTCTACTACCGGCTGAATGTCATCCACATCCACCTGCCGCCGCTGCGGGAACGGCTCGACGACTTGCCGGCCCTGTGCCGGCACTTCATCGCCACCCTGGCGCCGGGACGGGCTGTGGACATCCCGGAGGATGAAATTGCGCGCCTGGCTGAATATGCGTTCCCCGGAAACGTCCGCGAGCTGCGTAACCTCATCGAACGCAGCCTGATCCTGCACGATGGGCCGTACATTTTCCCGTCCCGATTGATTTTCAATCCGGCGGCAGCATCCCAACCATACCCTTCAGAGCCCCTTCAGCGGTTGGCTGATGTCGAACGGCAGCACATCCTCGCCGTGTTTGAACGCTGCGGCCACAACCTGACGGCGACGGCCCAGGCGCTGGACATCTCCCTGTCCACGCTCCGGCGCAAGCTGACCGAATATGGGGTGCGCCCCACGGCTGCCGCATCCCCTGCCAATTTGGAAGCCCCCCTTTCAAAATGACACGTCAGGCTGGCATCTGCGCCACGAAGTCAGCCGGTGTTTTCCCAATACATCTTTGATTTTCAGTGGTTTACGGATTTTTCCGGTGCTGGCACAGAGCTTGCACTGCAACTGGGCAGACCGTTCTGTGGTGCAGGTAAAGCCAATGCCGACCGTGCTCATCGTGGATGATGAAAAGCTGTTCCTCAGCAGTGTTTCCGAAGGGATCGCCAATCTCCTGGACGGCATCACGATTCTGACGGCGAGCCAGGGGGCAGAGGCGCTGGAGATCATCCGTCAGGGGGGAGTGGACTTGCTTGTGACCGACCTGAAGATGCCTGTGATGGATGGCTTTCAGCTTCTGGCCTATGTGGCGTCGGAGCAGCCGCAGGTTTCGGCAATTGTGATGACCGCCTTTGGAACGAGCGAAATTGAGAAGCGCGTCCGGGAAATTGGCGCCATTGGCTACATCGAAAAGCCTATTGATCTGCATGCCCTGGCCAGCCTCGTCGAGAGCACGCTGGCCAAGCGCAGCGCAGGTTTTTTGCGGGGCATCAACCTGGCCAGCTTCCTGCAACTGCTGAATATCGAACGCAAAACCTGCACGCTCAACATCCGCCAGGGGCAACAGCTTGCGACACTTATTTTCCAGGAAGGCGAGCTGGTGAACGCCCGGACTGAGCACCGGGAAGGTGAAGCGGCGGTCTATGAGGTCATCGGTTGGTCACGGCCTGAAATCGAGATGTCCGGCGTTGTCAAAAAGCAGCCGGTAAACGTGCATATCCCCCTCGACCACCTGCTGCTGAATGCACACCAGATACTGGATGAGCAGGTTCGGGAACAGTTTCTTTCGCCGGAAGGCCAAACATCCGGCCCTCCGGTCGAACCCTTTCAACCCACCGGCCCCCGGGCCGAACACCTTTCACAGGAGAACATTACTATGGGCAACATCAAGGAATCCCTCGTCGCTGTTATGGAAATTGAAGGCACCATTGGTGCGGCATTGGCCGACTGGAAAAGCGGCATGTGCCTTGGCACGATTGGCGGCACACCCACCTTCAATCTCGAAATTGCCGCGGCAGCAAATACCGAGGTTGTCCGGGCAAAAATGAAAGCCGTGGCCAATCTCAACCTCAAGGAAACCATCGAGGACATTCTCATCACCCTCGACACCCAGTATCACCTCATCCGCCTGCTCAAAAGCGCGCCGAATCTTTTTCTCTACGTGGCCATCAAGAAAGACGTCGGCAACCTTGCGCTGGCCCGGCACAAACTGGCCCAGATCGAAAGCAAGCTGGAGGTTTGAACGGGCACGCCAAGGCTTGGTGCAAAATGCGGGAGGCTGACGGCTTCCCGCGTTTTCACCTGTCTGCCATCCAGGACGGGCAAATGGTGAAACCCTTGGTGCATCGTCAACGTCGCCGACCGTGACAGATTATGCTTTCATTCTCCTCTAAGCAGTGACCAAGGCATAATCCGAGTCAGGGCTTTGGCCCCGTCTATGTTCTGTCCGACCTGTGGCACACCGACCCAACTACCAGAGCAAAAATTCTGCAGGGCCTGCGGCCTGAGCCTAACCCTCGTCGCCAGTGCCTTCAGCGAGCTGCCTCACCGGGGGCCTTCCTGGGCACCGCCAGCCGTTGCCACGCCGCCCAGTGTTACCGGGCACACAACACAACGGCTCAACGATTCCTATCAGCCTTTGCCGAAGGCATAGGCCCAGAACCTGGGACAGACTGATTGCATGCTTCCTAACCAGGTGCTTTTTCGGGAAGCCAAGTGGGGGCAAACGTACGGTCAAGTTTGTCTCCACAGAGCACATTTCGGCCGGCCCACCGGCGTCAAACATGTCGAATCCCCCTAACAATTCAGGATTCAGTTGCCAAGGCATTCCGTCATGAACCGAAATATGTTGCTTTCACTAACACTGACAGCGCTGCTCGGCGCTGGTTGCATAGCCGCGGCCGACCCGTCGCGGTCATCCAAAACACCCCAACCCGAAGGAGGTTCCTCACCTGTGACCAGCCCCGCTTACACGAATCCCAATCCCACGCCTGGCTGCCCACCGGCGCTCGACTTCACGGTGAAAAGCATTGACGGCAAGGACATCAACCTCTGTGACTACAAGGGCAACGTCCTGCTCATTGTCAATGTTGCTTCCCGCTGTGGGTACACCCCACAGTACAAGGGTCTTGAAGCCCTCAACCAGAAGTACCGTGCCAAAGGACTGCGTATACTGGGCTTCCCATCAAATGACTTTGGGGGGCAGGAGCCGGGCACGGACGCGGAAATCAAGGAATTCTGCACCTCGAACTATGGTGTGCAGTTCGACATGTTCTCGAAAATCACCGTCAAGGGGCCGAATAAGCATCCTCTCTACCAGTACCTGACTTCTGGGGGCGGTAACGAGAAACTTGCCGGTGAAGTCCGCTGGAATTTCCAGAAGTATCTTATCGGCCGGGATGGAACGCTGCGGGCAGTGTTCCCATCGAGTGTGGAGCCGATGTCGGCCGAGCTGGTCAGTGCTATTGAGGCGGCGTTAAACGAGCCGGCTGCCTGATTGCCTACACATACCTGTTGGGCCGGAGAAGAGTTTCATCTCCGGCCCAACATTGGTGTTCTCGACGGCCCTTCGCTTTCACAGCAGGTAGAGTGGCTCAAGATAGATGTACAGGAAGGGAAAACCGAGAATCGGCAGTCTGATGCCCCATGAGCCGTAACGCAGATGGGCGCCTTGCGGAGCGCAGGGCTCCAGGTTCACAGTAACGACCACTGTTTGCTTGTTGCGGATAAGCGTCAGCTTGATGTCGTTGGTTTCAGCCCGACGCAGCTCCCGGAGCAAATCGCGCCCATCCCGCACTTCCCGGTCGCCAACTTTGGTCAGACAGTCTCCGGCACGCAATCCTGCCTTTTCGGCCGGCGAGCCCGGCATGACTTCCGTAATCAACAAGCCGCCGGGCGCACCAAAGTAGCGCGCAAGCTGTTCGGACAGAGGTTGTGTCCGAATCCCAAGCCGCCCTCGGTCGCTAACTGAGAAAGTGAAAAATCCCGGTTGCAGTTTGAGCTCTTCCCGCAATTTTTCACCCTGCTTGCGTACCTGCTCGGCAATCTCCCGCAGTTCCTGAAGCTGTGCGGCGTCTATTTGCGGATGGACGGTAATGGAAAACGTTCCACCGGGTAGCGTCATGACGCTAACCTCTGGTTTTTCAAGGATAACCGTGACCGTGTTGAGCTGTTTGTTGCGGATGATGCCCAGTGTCATGGCTTGCCCTGGCGTTTGCTTGTGCAGCATGTCGCGAAAATGCTCAACGTTGACAACGAGCTGGCCGTTGACAGAAACGATGACATCACCCTGCTGAAGTCCAGCTTTGTCTGCCGGGCTGTTGGGAACAACTTGCATTAGATACACCCCTTGGGCTGGAGACACCCCCAGAGCCTCTGCCTGCTGTTCAGAAATTGTTTGGGGAAAGACACCGAGGTAAACGCGAGGTGTTCGCACCTCGGCCAGTGGGATGCCAGGTGCCTGGGAGCTTCGGGAGTGGATACCTATCGGGGTGTCATCTGCCAACCGGGTTTCATCTGCCAGCAAGGTTGATGAGAAGGACAGGGGAAGAGCCAGCGTCAGCAGCATCCGGCACGCGCCATGAACCCGTAACCGCAACAAGGCATCAGAAACAGCAGCAAGCGACATCGTCAACATAGGGCCGATCCTCAAAAAAACTTACACGCACAACGGAAATGGTGCGGGTGTCAGTGCTACCTTCAGACAACTTGCTCTTACAAACGACGACCCCCGGGGCAGGTTCCAGAGAGTCTCCTGTCTGTAAGGGACAAAGCTAAGCTTCGGCAAAGCATAGAAGTGCTCATCCCGAGAACAAGCACTCCCGGTTTACCGGTCGCAGTACGTAAGCGCTTGACGGCGGCCTACGGCTGTGTCGCTTTGGTTTCCTTGACCTTGGCAAAGTCGCCGGCCTTGAAGCGGCTCATGCGCTCATAGCTGACGTACTTGGCAAAAGCCGCCGAGACCTGTTCTGGGGTCAGGGCCTTGATTTTGGCTTCAAATTCTGCCTCCCACGTGGGACGCCGTCCCAGGTAGAGATAGCTCGCCAGCCGTGGTGCAAGCTCCCGGTCCTGCGCCCGTGACACCTGCCGACTCTGCAGGTAGCCTGCCTTGGCTGTTTCAACCTCTTCTGCCGTAAAGCCCTCGCGTACCGCGCGCTCGACTTCCTCTTTGAAAGCCGCTTCCAGGCGGGCCAGATTTTGTGGTGCGTAAATGGCCGAGACGGTGAATGTGCCCAGTCGGTCCAGTGAACCAACCTGCAACCCGGCGCCGACGCCGTAACTGATGCCCTCTTTCTGGCGAATGCGGACGGCCAGCCGGGAGTTCAGGAACCCACCGCCGAAGATGTACGTAGCCAGTGCCAGCGCCGGGTAGTCCGGGTCATCATCGCGCATTTCAAGCGGCATGCCGGCAATGAAGAAGGCATTGGCTTTGTCTGGCGTCTCAAAGGTCTCGTCAGCTGCCGGAACGGGGCGAAACGGGTTTTCCAGACGTGCGAAGGGCGTTTTGGTGGTCCAGCCGGCGAAGAGTTCCGTCGCCAGTTTTTCAACTTCGGCCGGATCGAAGTCCCCGACGACGGCCATCTGGGCGTTGGAGATGCCGTAAAACGTTTCATAGAAGCGTTTGACATCGTCCAGCGTCACAGCCTTGATGCGTTCGATTTCCTCATCTGGCAGGGGGGTATAGCGTACGTCTTCTTTGGGATAAGGGTTGATGTGGCGTGAAAAGGCGCGGGCGGCCACGTCAGTGGGTTCACGCCGGCTTTGCTCGATGCTGGCAATGGTCTGCTGTTTGAGCTGCTCAAACTCGCTTTCCGGGAACGATGGCTCCCGCAGGATTTCCGCACCCAGCCGCATGACGTCCGCCAGATGCTCGCGGGTTGTCGTGACACTAAAACTGACTTGTCTAGCGTTGCCAAAGACGCCCCCCTGTGCCTTGAGGCGGTCAAATTCATCGCTGATCTGCTGCCGGGTTTTCTTCTTCGTGCCACGGTCGAGCATGGCTGCGGCGAGGTTGCCGGCTTCCCGCTGGTTACGCAGAGCCTGCTCATTACCCAGTCGGATAGTCATCGTCAATGTCACCGTATTGCCACGGGTCTTTTTCGGCAGCAGTACCATCTGCAAGCCACCCTGGGCTTTGGGCGTAATCGAGCGCGCTTCGATGTTTTCCGGGGTGGGATCGAAGGCTTCACCAGCAGCAACAGCCGCACTTCCTTTGTAATCAGCCAGAAGCGCCGTGATGTCCGGCGTCGGCGGGATTTCGGCCCGGTTGGGTTTTTCGGTCGGAATGAACATGCCGACTGTGCGGTTGTCGGGTTTGAGATAGGCTTTGGCTACCCGCTGTACATCTTCGACCGTGACGGCTTTGAGCCGGTCGCGGTTGAGGAAAAAGAGCCGCCAGTCACCGGCAGCGATCCACTCGCTGAGTTCTAGCCCCAGCCGTTCGGGGTTGTTAATGGTCTGTTCGATGTCATTTAGGTACTGTCGCCGGATGCGTTCCACTTCCTCGGCCGTCGGGGGCTTGCTGCCGGCGGTCTCCTCAACGGTTGTCAGCAGAATCTGGCGGACTTCTTCAATATCCGCGGTGGTTGGCAAAATGGCAGCGAAGTTGACTAGTCCCGGTTCTTTGGTGTCGAAGCTGAAGCCCTGCACAAAAGCTGCTTTCTTGGTTTCGACCAGTGCCTTGTGAAGCCGTCCACTTGGGGTATCGCCGATGACGCCGGCAAGTAGTTGTACGGCCGGTTTGTCAGGATGCGCCGCGGCCGGCACGTGGTAGCAGACGAGGACGACTTTGGTATCGCCCACACGCCGGATCGTCACAGTGCGTTCACCATCCTGGGTCGGTTCGAGCGTGTAGGTCGGCTCCAGCACGCGGGTGGGTTTCGGGATCGGGCCAAAGTACTCGTGGATCATCTTCAGGGCCTTTTCTTCATCGAACTTCCCGGCCACAAGCAAAACGGCATTGTCCGGCTGGTAATACTTCCGGTAAAACGCCTGCAACCGCTCGATGGGGACGTTTTCAATATCCGACCGCGCACCAATTGTCGCTTTGCCATAGTTGTGCCAGTCATAGGCCACGGCATGCGTGCGTTGCAGCAGCACCCGGTAGGGACTGTTTTCCCCGGCCTCAAACTCGTTGCGCACGACGGTCATTTCTGAATCGAGGTCTTTTTTGGCAATGAAGCTGTTCACCATGCGGTCGGCTTCCAGATCGAGCGCCCACCGGAGATTGTCTTCTGTCGCCTGAAAGGTCTCGAAGTAGTTGGTGCGGTCAAGCCAGGTTGTCCCGTTCGGGCGCGCGCCGCGTTCGGTCAGTTCTTTGGGAATGTCCGGGTGGCGCGGCGTGCCCTTGAAGACAAGGTGCTCTAGTAGGTGTGCCATGCCGGTTTCGCCATAGTTTTCATGACGCGAACCGACCAGATAGGTGATGTTGACGGTGATGGTCTGCTTGGATTCGTCAGGGAAGAGTAGTACCCGCAGCCCGTTTTCCAAACGGTACTCGGTGATGCCTTCCACACTCGTGACGCGCGTAACACCGGGCGGTAGGGTGATGGTTTTAGCCGGCGTATCGGCCTTGGCGGCCACAAGCAGCAGGGGACTCGGCAGACACAGGGCGGCTACCAGACAAGCACTGGCCAGCCCACGCAAAAACGCGAATTTCATAAGGTGAGAACCTCGGACGGATGGTTTGAGGATTGCCAACGCTATCAACGTGGTCAAACCGTAGGGGTTTCGGAAAAATTGTGGTAACGCTGAATCATATCAGCAGCATGGCATCACCATAACTGTAAAACCGGTAGCCGGCCGCCACAGCATGGCGGTAGGCACGCATAACCGGTTCATAGCCGCCAAAGGCAACGACCAGCGCCAGCAGGGACGACCGTGGTAGGTGAAAGTTGGTGAGCAGGCCATCAAGAATCCGAAAGCGAAAACCCGGCACAATCGTCAAATCTGTCATCCCTTGACCGGCGCGGACAAAGTTCCCGTCCGCGCCCTCCTCGGCGACGGTTTCGAGCGTGCGCGTCGAGGTTGTCCCAACGGCGATGACCCGGCGCCCCTCGCGCTTGGCCGCATTGATGCGCTGCGCCGTAGCTTCCGGCACAACATAGACTTCCGGTTCGACGCGGTGTGCTGCCAGGTTTTCCGTGCGGACCGGCTGAAACGTCCCATAACCGACGTGCAGGGTCAGTTTGACAATTTCCACGCCCTGAGCAGCCAGAGTAGAGAGCAACTCCGGCGTAAAGTGCAGGCCGGCTGTCGGCGCCGCAATCGAGCCGGGCGGAGTGGCATACACGGTTTGGTACCGCTCCCGGTCAAAGGGCGTCTCTGCTTCACGGGTAATGTAGGGTGGCAGCGGGGTGTGTCCAATGCGATCGAGAAGGGCAAAGAAATCGCCCTCGTAAGTGAAGGCAATCGTGCGGCGCCCGTCTTCTAGCCGGCCAGTCACAATGCCATGCAAGTCACCTTGGCCGAAGGTGAGCCGGTCGCCAACACGCACCCGGCGCCCGGGTTTGACAAGCGCCGTCCAGGTTTTCGGCGCTGTTTCACGTACGAGAAATACCTCGACCTGTCCGCCAGTCGGTTCGCGCCGGCCAATAAGCCGTGCTGGGAAGACGCGCGTATCGTTGAGCACCAGAACATCGCCGGCACGCAGCCACTGTGGAAGGTCTTTGATGCGTGCATCTTCAAGCGCGCCGGTACGCCGATCCAGAACCAGTAGGCGCGCTTGGTCGCGTGGTTCACATGGGTACTGGGCAATGCGTTCTGGTGGAAGATCGTAGTGTAAATCGGAAAGGCGCATCGGCTTCACCGCATTGTCGAACGCCCTAGATTCGTGGGAAGCTTGAATGGTCTCAAGGTCGGAGTAGAAAGCAAGCCAGGATGCCGAAAGAAAAAACAGTTTATACATGTCAACAATGTGGCTATCAAAGCCGGAAATGGCTGGGACGTTGTCCGGACTGCGGTGCTTGGAACTCCCTTGTCGAAGAACGGGAAGCTAGTCCTCCTTCAGCGGCAGCACTGGTGCGGGAGCTAGCAAGTTTGTCAAGCGGGCGCGTGAGGGCAAAGATTGCCCCGACGCGCTACGAGCAGGTTCCAAGCCAAGATGACGCACGCCTTTCCTCCGGCATTGCCGAGTTTGACCGCGTTTTAGGAGGCGGCATTGTACCGGGCAGTCTGCTGCTTATCGGCGGCGATCCAGGTATTGGTAAATCCACATTGCTGCTTCAGATTGCAGCCGGTCTAAGCGTTGCCGGGGAGCGGGTACTGTATGTCAGCGGGGAAGAATCCGAACGGCAAATCAAGCTGCGAGGAAACCGGCTGGGCTTGCGTCCGGGCGACCTGCACCTGTTGCCGGAAACGTGCCTAGAGCGCGTGTGGGAGGTCGTCACTGACCTCAAACCGACGCTTATCGTGATAGATTCGGTGCAAACGGCCTACTCCGAGCGGTTGGACAGTGCGCCAGGCAGCGTTTCCCAGGTGCGTGAAACTGCCGGGCAATGCCTGCTTGTCGCCAAGCAGCGCGGGATTCCCATTTTTCTCATCGGGCACGTCACCAAGGATGGCGTCCTGGCCGGGCCAAAGACGCTCGAACACATCGTGGATACCGTCATCTATTTCGAGGGGGAGCGCCACCATAACCATCGCCTTATTCGCGCCACCAAAAACCGCTTTGGTGCCACGAACGAACTTGGCCTGTTTGAGATGACCGGCGCAGGACTCGTGCCGGTGAGCAATCCGTCAGCGCTGTTTCTCGAACAGCGTCCGATTGGCGTAGCCGGTTCGGTTGTCGTGGCTTGCATGGAAGGCACACGCCCGATGTTGGTTGAGCTGCAGGCGCTGGTCAGTAGCAGTAAATACGGGACAGGCCGCCGGACGGTCGAAGGCGTCGAACCCAATCGCGTGGCCCTGCTCATTGCTATGCTTGAAAAACGGGCTGGGCTGCAAATGCTAGGTGACGATGTGTTTGTCAACGTAGCTGGCGGATTGACGCTGGCTGAACCGGCCGTGGACTTGGGCATTGTGGCCGCGCTGGCGTCGAGCTTTTGCAACAAGGCGATTGATCCTGCCACAGTTGTTTTTGGAGAAGTCGGTTTGGCAGGCGAAGTTCGCGCCACCAGCCACCCTGCCGCACGGCTTCGGGAAGTGGTCGCCATGGGGTTTGAACGAGTTGTGATGCCGGCAGGAAATGTGCCAGGCCTGGAATGGCCGGACGGGTTGGAAGTTATTGGCGTCCGATCGGTTCTGGAAGCGCTCGATGTTCTGTTTTGATCTGCGCCGGCAGGTGAAAGCAAAGGTGTGGCATGTTTGAAGGGAGGCGCTTCTACATGGAGGTTGTGCGTGACGGCATTTGATTGGCTGGCGCTCGTGGTCGTGGTGTTTTCGGCCGTGAGTGGTGCCGTCCGGGGACTGGTGAAAACCGTCATTTCCAGTGCGGCTTTTCTTACAGGACTGGTGGCAGCGCTGGTGTTTTACGACGACTTGGCTGCCGGACTGAAGCACCTAGGTGCCACAGCGCCGTTAGCTTATGGGTTGGGTTTTCTTCTGCCGGTGGCGCTGGCATGGCTGGGCGGCTGGTGGCTGGTGCGTCACCTGCACCGGCGCTTCCGCAAAACGCCACTGGCTACGCTTGACCGACTAGGTGGCAGCGCGCTTGGTATCGGACGCGCCTGGCTTGTGCTATCGGTCATCTATTTGGTGCTGACGGCTTTTCCGGCACAACCGGCGTTTGTGCTCCATGCGCGGGTCACGCCGCTGGTCAAACCCGGCGCGCGGCTTCTGACCGACCTTGGGAAGGCCGACCTAAAAAACCGTTTTGAGCAGGGGATTGCCGAACTGCGACGGATGAAGGAAACTGCACTGCGCCCAAAGAAGCCGGGCATGTCGCCGGATGTGGCACGTGACGGAGGCCACAGAGGAAGCCCAGAACCCCCTGCCACACCGCCTTCATCCCGGCGCACCACGTCTCCGGCATGGCCGCGGTAAGCTTACGGGAAGAACAAGGGCGAACAGCCGCAGGGGTTCCGGTCAGGCCAGCGGTTTACCGGAAGTTGCCAGGGTTTGGGCATCGTGGAAACGCTGGATGTCCCAAGCATCAGGGTGCAGGGTTGGGGGGCCGAGGTCGCACAGCCACCGGCACACGGCAAAGCCCTGGCTGCGTGCGGCGTACGTCGTTTCCCACTGGCGCTGCCGGTTGAGTTCGTCCTCGGTGGTCCACGGATACCGGTCGGGTGGACGGTGGAAGCCAATGCGGTGCGGCTTCGGAGTCAGTCGCGCACGAAAACATGCCTGGACGGCACAGAGCTGTATGTAACGCCGGTCCGACCCAAGTCGGCGCATGAGTTCCTGGGTTGTGGCGGCCGCTGGGTCAAATCGCTGGTGTCCGACGAGCAGCCGCAATCCGGCGTGCGTACGGTAAACCCGCACCTGCCAGTCTCCGGCTTCGCGGGCGTGCCAGTCCCGTACTTGCGCCAACAACCGTTGCTCCGCATCGGGCTGAGTTGCGCGTCTGCCCGTAACCCATCTCCAGACGGCAGCTAAGGACTGACGCCAGTCGGGGCGCAGCGCCGTAGCAAAGTCAAGGTCAATGAACATCACGTGCGCTGTGTTGAGAACGAGGCAACCGGCGGCATTGCGGGTGACGACAGCCATGCGTTCACCCTGCTGATTGGTGAGGGTCTCGATGACCGGCTCGCGCAACGGTCGGATGTTATGTGGGTAATGACCAAGGGGTTCACCCCGCTGAAAGCGGGCGATACGGGCCGCAAGTTCCTGCTGGGCCTGCTGGTGTGCATCTTCCAGCGAGAGGTCAGAGCCGCGCCAAACGATCAGATGGCGCTCCAGCTTCGTGAAACCCTTACCACGGCAAACGGTTTGCTCGGCTTTGGCCCAGTAGCGGGGAATGCGCATCAGAGAGGGATTTGTACAGCTTGGGGATGCATATGCGGGAAGCATACATCAGGGCTTGGTCATAGTCAGCCAAACAGTGCTAGCATGAGCAGCGTGTAGGGTGCCCATCCCTGTAGTGCAAAAAATTCTGGGAAAAGAGTCTTTACTTGCTATCTCATGTCTAGGGAATCTTTTTCTGATGCCGGATCGGATACGCCAGGCACTCCGTCTAGTAACACGGTAGCGCGGTCTGAAGCCGAGCAACGGTTTGAAGCCTACCTTGCGGAGTGCGTCGAGCGTTTGTTGGCTGAAATCGGGACGCGCCTTTCAGGCTCCCTTCAGCAGACGCTTGGACGCCTGGTGAATGTTCAAGCCCGTTTGGTGGAGGCGCTGGAAAAACTAGAAGCTGAGCAACGGTATCTGCGGGCGCAGATTGAACGTCTGTCGTCGGAGGTGACCTTGCTTCGCCAGGGCAAACTGACATCCCCAATGCCGCGCAGCCGCCGCGCTTGGACGCATCGGCATCGTCGGCTTCTTGTGGCACCACGTTTGCGCGTGCCAAAGGATTGAAAACCAGGCTGGGTACTCACAAAACAAACCTGCATCAGCCCAAGTTGTGGGAGCACCCCGATGATTGGCACAAAGGCAATGGAAAACGTCTTGGCTGTCATTCTGGGGGGCGGCAAAGGTACCCGCTTGTACCCGCTTACCCGGGAGCGCTCAAAGCCGGCTGTCCCCCTCGGCGGAAAGTATCGTCTCGTTGACATTCCCATTAGCAACTGCATCAACTCTGGTATTTCACGAATCCTGGTGTTGACGCAGTTTAACTCGGCGTCCTTGAATCGCCACATTGCGCGCACCTATCGGTTCAGCCAGTTCACCAATGGCTTTGTTGAAATTCTGGCGGCGGAACAAACCCTCGAGAACCCAAACTGGTTTCAAGGCACAGCCGATGCCGTCCGTCAGAACTTCCGCCATCTGAAAAGCACCCATGCGACGACGATCCTCATCTTGTCGGGCGACCATCTCTACCGTATGGATTATGCCAAGTTCATTGCCTACCACGAGTCATGTGGCAATGACATCACAGTTTCTGTCACCGCCATCCCCCCGGATGCGGCCTCGGAGTTTGGGCTACTCAAAGTAGATGATCAGGGGCGGGTGATTGAGTTTCGGGAAAAACCCACCGGCGCAGCACTTGAAAGCATGCGCGTGGACACAACCCGGTTCGGCCTTACGCCGGAAGAAGCTGCCCAGCGCCCCTACTTGGCTTCGATGGGGATTTATGTGTTCAAGATGGATGTGCTTGAAGTACTGCTGCGCGACACCAGCCGGGTGGACTTTGGCAAAGAAGTCATCCCCTATGCTATCGAAACTCACCAGGTAGGAGCCTATCTCTTCAATGGCTACTGGGAGGATATCGGCACTATCAGTGCTTTCTTCCGCGCTAACATTGAGCTGACGGAGGTTGTGCCTCGCTTCAACTTCTTTGACATGTCTGCACCTATCTACACCCGGGCTCGGTTTCTGCCCGGCACGAAGGTGCGTAACGCCCAGATCATCAACTCGATCATCAACGAAGGGTGCATCATCAACGAAGCCACCATTCGGCGTTCGATTGTCGGTATCCGCAGCCGGATTGAAAGCGGCACTTACCTTGATCACGTGCTCATGATGGGTGCCGACGAGTACGAAACCATGGAAGACCTTCAGAAGAACCGTCTGGCCGGACGACCGGATATTGGCGTCGGGAAGTTCTGCACCATTCGGAATGCTATCCTCGACAAAGGTGTACGGATTGGCAACAACGTCCGCCTGCTAAACGAAAGCAATGTCAAGGAAGCTGATGGGCCAAACTACTATATCCGTGACGGCATCATCATCATTCCCAAAGATGCGGTCATTCCAGACAACACGACCATCTAGATGCCGCATAGACGAAGAGCATGGCTGCCATGGGCCAACTTCGGCAACTGCGAACCCTGCTTTGGAAAACGGTACTAGATACCCTCGATTACGACTGTATCGGTTTTGCTAAAGAAGCGGCCTATTCCTTCGTCCTGACGTTTTTCCCGCTTTTGCTCTTTTTTGTGTCCGCGTTTGCAGCCTTGGGTAACGAGCAGACGGCGGCAATTTTGGATGCTTTGCGGCGCATCATGCCGCCGGGGACGTTCAGCGTGGTGGAAAGCTACTTGCAGCAACTGATGCAGGGACGGCCCGGGCGCGTGGCCTTGTTGTCTTTTGTAGCGACGTTGCTGCCGGCCATGGGGCTCATCGCTACCCTGTCGCGGGCATTAGACCGCATTTATGGGATTTCCCCCCGGCGTCCTTTCTGGCGGGAGCAGTTGTTGTGTCTAGAACTGGTGTTTGTCGTTGGGTTGCCGCTGGTGCTGGCTTCCCTGGCCGGCGTGGTGGGCTCTCATCTCGAACATCTCATTACCCGTTGGAGCGGCGGGCAGATTACGTTTGGCTACGTGTGGGCTGCCGGGCGGTGGTTTCTGCTCGTGCTGAGCGTGTTTTTGATTCAAATGCTCCTGTATCGCCTTGCACCGAGCCGCCCACCGCGCTGGCGGCACATTCTGCCGGGAGCCATCTTTGCTACGACGCTGTGGGGGCTGTCCACGCTGGGTTTTGGCATCTATGTGGCGAACTTCAGCGCCTACGGCCGCATTTATGGCAGTATCGGCACAGTCATTGTGCTGCTTGTCTGGATGTATGTCATTACCTTTGTGTTCCTGGTCGGGGCGGTCTTCAACCGTCGTCTGGCTATTTTGGAGCTCGAACACCAGTTGGAGAAGCTTTCCGCAGCAGGGGCTGCCTCTGTTCTGCTCGACAGTGTGACCGAAGAAACCAGCAAAGCAGAAGCGGCCCCCTTGCCCTGAGCGCTAGCTGGCAAAGGTAGGCCGCTAGGTGCTAGGCAATTTGTTTACTGCGGCGGCGGTTGGTCGGTCGGTGGTGGAAGCTGGACAGGTGGAGCTGAGGTGTCGCCGGCTTCCGACGTATGTTTGGTCAGGCCAAGCCGCAGCAGGGCCGGCGCTGTCGGCGTGCCGGTTTCCTTCAACCCGTGGGCGCGCTGGAAATTCCGCATGGCTTCACGGGTGCTTTCGTCATATTGCCCTGTAATCTCACCCTGATAGAAGCCAGCTTCCTTGAGTTTTTCCTGAATCTCGCGGGTGCGTGCTTCAGGAATGGCCAGACTGCGAGGTGGCCGGTAAGGGAGTGTTGGGGCAGGAGCTATGTACCTCCGAATCCGGCGTCCAGAGCGTCTACTGCGGCGACTACGGACACGGTAGGCGCGTCCACTTCGTCCTCGAACGACACGCCCCCGGCGGAGGCGGTAACTCCGGCTGCGGTAACTCCGTCCCCGCGTGCTGCGCATCCGCGCGCTGCGCCCACGTGTCCAGCTAACCCGGCCGCGACTGCGGGTTATCCGGCCCCGGCGGCTTTGCGCCGTAGCGCCGCGATGGCGGCCGATTCGGACACGACGGCTCTGGGCACGCCGCTGACCGGCTGTGCGCCGTTTCTGGGGGCGAACGACTTCTTCAGCGTGGGCCTTGGGAAGCACCGGGGCAGGAAGCCCGGCTCCCACAAGTAAACATGCGATGACGAGTGCCAGTTTGGCGCGCAGCGCCCGACTCATGTACAGCATGAACAACATTCCTTTCTGTATGATTTTGAGATGATTTTCGAGTAACAACGATGGTTGCCGGCCTGCCGGCTCAAGCCTAGGGTCCCCTTTCTTCTCAGCATGTGCGCTTGACAACAACAACTGTGATGTCATCTGCCGGGATGGCCCCGGAAGCAAAGGCCAAGGCTTTTTCGACAATCGTCTCACATAGCTCGCGCGCCGACAGGTGGGCATACTGCTGGATGACAGCCTCTAGCCCATCGTAACCAAAGTGGCTTCCAGCCGGGTTTTTGAGTTCTGGGATGCCATCACTGTACAACACGAGAATATCTTGTGGGCTAAGCGATTGGGTCAGGACGGGAAGATTACCCAGCATCGGCCGCACGCCCAGCGGGTAGGCACCCGCCTCTAGGCTGTGCACGGTTTTCGTTGCGGCGCAATACAGCATAGGGTAGGGGTGTCCCGCGTTGGCGATGGTTATTCTGCTGGTTGGTACATCAAGCAGAATATAACAGAACGTCATCAGGTCGCGGCGCGTGCCATTTTCATAGATGAGCTTGTTCAGGGTCTGCATCACCTGCAGCGGGTCCGGCGAGATGCCAAGCTGGTTGAACAGCGCGCCTTTGGCCAGGGCCATGAGCAGTCCCGAAGAAATGCCGTGGCCGGAAGCATCCCCGATGACTACGGCCAGCCGTTCCTCGCTAACGTTGACGTAGTCGTAGTAGTCGCCTCCGATTGCTTCGGCCGGGCGTGACAGCCCAGCTATCTCAAAACCTTCGACCAAAGGCTCTGTCTGAGGCAGCATGGAGGCTTGGATGCGTGCTGCTAAGGCAATCTCAGCTTGGAGCTGTTCCCGTTTTATTGCCTCCTCCAAAAGGCGCAGGTTTTCCATCTTGATGGCTGCGACGCCGGCAATTGTGGTCAGCACCTCTAGGTCGTCCGGTGTAAAGCGATGCAGGTAGGGATTTTCGACATAGATCAGTCCGTAGGTCTGATCCCGAAACAGCAAAGGGACGCACATAACCGAGTGAACATCACCCAAGAGAATGGACTGGCTGCCGGCAAAGCGTGGATCGTGGCGGGCATCGGAGGTCAGTATCGCCGATTTGGTTGTCAGAACATGTTCGGCAATGCTGCGGCACACCACCACTTCCTCACAGGGTATGTGTCTGGTTCGAGTGCGGGCAACACGACATTCGAGTTGTTGCTGCTCGTGGTTGTAAGTCAACAGAAAACCACGCTCGACCGGTAACGACTCAAACACCAGCCCCATGATGTCATTGAGTGTTTCGTCCAAACTGGCATGGGAAAGTAAGGTAACGCCGACCTTACTGACGAGTGCTAGAAGGTTCGGGCGCTGGTAGTTGGACTTTGCTTCCAGAAGGTTACCCAACCCGGCTTCTCCAGGTGGAGTGGATAGGAAGCGCGTTTCCCCTGGCGCGGATTGGGAAACTCTGGGAAGTATCCCGGAAGTGCGCTCAAAGGCACGGTGCAGGATTTCTTCGGCTGTGTTGACCATCCCTAGCCCGATCTGTGCTTCTGGAACTGTGGCCGAAGGAGTCTGAGCGTATGTCACCAAAGGTACCGCGACCCGGGTGAAGCGCGTTTCGGAAGCCATTTCGAGTTCAGTCTCACCGATGCGGAAGCGCTCCCCAGGGCACAGCCGGGTAGGCTGCACAAGGCGCTTCCCCTGGTAATAGGTGCCGTTGGCACTACGGAGGTCTTCCAAAACCCAGCCCTGTCCATCTTGGCGAAGTACAGCGTGAATACGCGAGGCAAAGGGATCCGGCACGATGATGTCGGCGCGCACACTACGCCCAAGGGTGTAGCGCGGTTTGACAAGGGATACTCGGCGGCTGGGCGCATTGGGCAGGTAGATAATCAGGGAATACATGGTGTCTTCTTCCCCAAAGGCTACACCGGCAAAAGGTAGCCAAACGGGTACAGAGGCGCTATGGCCAAACGCCAGAGGGTATCCCACCCGCAGGAGAAGTGCGACGGTCTGCTGCAAGCCCGAAGGGAAAGGGGTAGGCAGGTTGTTTTGCCTGCCAATAGTGATCCACAATACATAACCTATGTTTTTCCTGGTCTTTGCCTTCGTTTTGGGAGTCTTAGATGGTGTATGGTCGCCACCCCGTGAACGAGCTTGGTCTACCAAGGTCGTCGTGGGACAGTCCCTGGCACGTCTGGTATGGTGTGGGGCGCTGGGTGTACTTGCCGGGCAGCTTGGGGTCTGGGTGGCTGAGGCAGCTTTCCTAGTAGGGTTTGGGCGGCAGGTGTTCTTTGTTCCGGCGCTAGGATTGCTGCTCTTGGCGTTGGGATGGCTGGGCTGGCGTTGGCGGCTGGGTTACCGTCCCTGGGCTGCACCACGGCTGGCACATCCATTTGCCGGGGTTATTCGGGTTTCTTCGCTGCTGCTCGCAGCTCTCCTGCTTGCCATGACAACATGGGAAGTGCGGCAGGCAGCTGTAGCCATGCTATGCTTTGGCTTTGGCGCACTGCCGGGGGAAGTGGCGCAATCGCTGTTTTCCAACAGCCGCCGGTGGGAACAGCTTCAGCCGCTGGCCGCTTCTAGCGCAGCCGGGGGGCTGACCGTTGCTGCTTTGGTGCTGGCTTCGGCCGGCTTAGGCTACGATGTGTTCACCGGACGCGCCCTGGGCGATGATCTCGACCACCTTGGACACGTCATCTCCGGCGACGACAGCCTAATCGCCATCGGCGCGCCGGTTCCAGATGTTGCTTTCAAAAGTCTCGACGGGCAGACTGTTCGCCTGAGCGATTACCGCGGCCGCGTCGTTGTTCTGGTGGCGATTGGGACCCGCTGCCCGTGTGTTGAAGCCTACCGCGCCCGCCTCAATGCCCTAGCCAGCACTTATGCCCCGCGTCAGGTCGTCTTCATCGGTTTCAACCCAAACGCCAATGAATCCCTGACAGAAATCCGCGAGCGGCAAAAGGCTAAGCCGTTTGCCTTCCCAATTGTCGTAGATGAGAACTGTCAAGCGACCGACATGCTAGGTGCTACGTGCATGACGGAGTGCTTTCTAATAGATGCCGCCGGGCGGCTTCAATACCACGGACGCATAGACGACAACACCTACCACCCGGAGCGGGTAACGACACGTCTCTTGCAAGAGGCGCTAGAAGCAGTTCTGTCCGGGCGTCCGGTCAACGTCCTGTGCCGGCCGGCTATTGGATGCGCCATTGTGCGCCGGAAACCTAGTGAAGCTCAACGCAGCCAGTAAAGGATAACAATGACTGCTAGCCCATAGAGGGCGAGATTGACCAGCGATGCGCCGTCGTTGAGCAGCGCCTTTTCCGGGCTGCCGCCCATCTGCCGCCGGTGGATGAGATACAGGTAGCGAAAGATGCCGTAGAGAACAAACGGCACGGTAAACACCAGCCGCGTCGTTCCAAACTTGGCGACCGTTTCAGGGGCAACAGTGTAGAAGGTGTAGCAGACGACGGTTGCAGCCGTGACAATGGAAATCATCTGGTCGAGCAGGTCAATGGTGTACTCGCCGAGAATCCGCCGGTGGGCTGTTGCGCCGTCTTCAAGGAGCAGCAGTTCGTGCCGCCGCTTGCCAAGCGCCAGAAACAGTGACAGCAACATGGCGCAGATGAGCAGCCAGGAAGAGATTGTCACGGCGATAACCTGTCCGCCGGCAACAGCCCGCAGTACGAATCCGGCTGCAATGCACCCCACGTCGAGGATGACGACGTGTTTGAGACGTACCGTGTAGGCGACTTGCAGCAGGAAGTACGCCACGGCCGTCCAGGCAAAGGGCGTTGAAAGCCAGAAGGCCGCCGCCAGCGCGCCCACTGACAAACTGACACAGGCCGCAATGCCAACCGGGACCGGCAGCGCCCCGGAGGCTAGCGGCCGGTGGCGCTTGAGCGGATGGATGCGATCGCTTTCGATGTCAAGCAGATCGTTGAACAAGTAGACGCCACTGCTCAGCAGGCAAAACACGGCGCATGCGGCGCAAACCAGCACCGTCTCCCGCCAGTGAAAGAGGTTTTGTGAAAAAAGCAGTGCTGCAAACAGCAGTATGTTTTTCGTCCACTGCTGCGGACGCATCGCCTTGAGCAAGGCAACAGGCAGGGCAAGACCAGAGAACGCGACAGCAGTTGGCATAGCCGGTGACTATAGCCGACCGGCTCGGCCGCGGGTAGGGCGTTTGGCCGAACCGGTTAGCTGATCTGAGGCGCGAACTGAAGCTCATAGAGCCGGCGGTAGGTCCCACGAGCGGCTGTCAAGGTGGCATGGTCGCCGGCTTCGACGATGCGTCCACGCTCGAAAACCAGAATCCGGTCGGCACGTTGAACCGTTGTCAGCCGATGGGCAATGACCAGTGTAGTGCGCCCCTGCATCAGGGTGGCTAGGGCTGCCTGGACGAGATGTTCTGACTCTGTGTCCAGCGCCGACGTCGCTTCATCGAGCAGCAGAATAGGAGCATTGCGAAGCAGGGCGCGGGCAATAGCAATCCGCTGGCGCTGTCCACCGGAAAGCGCACGGCCGGCTTCGCCGATTCGCGCGTCGTAACCACCACGTTCAAGAATGAACTCGTGGGCGTGAGCAGCACGTGCAGCCTGCTCGATTTCGGCGCGGGTGGCGCCGGGCCGCCCATAGGCGATGTTTTCAGCAAAAGTGCCATCAAAAAGCACCGTTTCCTGGGGAACGTAGGCCAGAAGCTGCCGCAGGGCTGCACGGGTGAAGTGGCGGATGTCTACGCCATCCAGCGTGATACGGCCACAAGTAGGGTCATAGAAACGCAGAAGCAAAGCAAAAACCGTGCTTTTCCCACCGCCGCTCGGGCCGACCAGCGCGACAGTTTCACCTTGGCGGACGGTAAAGGTGACGCCATCAAGCGCCGGCCGCGTAGCTCCGGGGTAAGTAAACACCACATCGGTCAGTGCCAGGGCATGCCGGAAAGTAGCCGTCGTTAGTGCCGCCGGTGCGTCGGCAACCGGCGAAGGCTCATCAAGGAGGGCAAACAGCCGGCCGGCGGACACCAGCACTTGCTGGTACGCTTGGTAGGTCTGAGTTAACTTGCGCAGTGGGTCATACAAACGCACAAGTGCCAGTAGGGTAGCCGCAAAGGCCCCGGGTGTCAGTTCGCCGCTGGCAATAAGGCGGTGGGTGTAGAAGATAACACCCGCACCCACTGCGACGCCCAGCACATCCAGCATGGGGGAGGGCAAAAACAGAGCGCGGGCCGTACGGAGGTTGAAGCGCCGCAGGCGCTGGACCGCTGCCTGAAAGCGCGCTCGCTCTGCGGCCTGTGCGCCGTAAGCCTGAACAACACGGTAGCTAGAAAACACTTCAGTCGCCAAAGCCAACACGTCTTCAATTGCCTGCTGGGTGGCACGGCTGGACTGCCGAAGCTGTTGTCCGAAAGTTGCCGTAAGAAATGCCAGCAGCGGCACCACAGACAGGGTCAGTAGGGTCAGCTTCCACGACATGGCGAGCGCCAACGCCAGCAGGCAGACCAGCGTGAAGCCTTCCCGGAGGACGTCGGCTAGATATTGCGCCACCCCAGACTGTACCTTTTCGACATCCGTAATGAGGGCATTTGTCAGCTCGGCTGTGCGATGGCGATCAAAAAACGCTGCTGATTGCTCAAGCGCATGGGTAAAAAGCGCCAGGCGCAAGGTGACAATGACCGACTGCCCGACCGAGGTCAGCAAAAAGTTAGCGGCAAATTCTGCTAGTCCCCGCATGAGGCTAAAGCCAACGAGTAGTCCCAGAACCACGATCCAGTAACTGCTGCCAACTGGCAGCCAAGCCTCAAGCTGAGGCAAAGGGATCGCCCTAATGACCGCCGGCAGATCAGCGCTGCCGATCCCTAGGCCGTCAAAGATAGGCTGGACAAGGGCCGTGCGGGCGGCTTCAAAAAGGCCGACGCTAGCAGCCGCCAAGATGGCGATGGCTATTCTTCCGGCATGAGGGCGTACGTAGCGCATGAGTCGCAGGAAGTTGCTCATGGTGGACAACCTTGAGAGCGGCAAGTCGCCATGCCGGCCGGTAAAACACACAGAGCTTTTTCCGGCGGGCGATGGGTTGTTTTCGCCTTACGTGGGCTATCTACTTCAAGCTCAGTGGTAGGCAATATCAAAATCCGCTAATGAATCAGTTGCTGCAATTTTAGGGTGGGTGATAGAGTCGCCCGGTATGGCGAGCGCAGGTAGCAGCCGGCCACAGCATGGGTTTTGGTTTCGGCTGAAACGCTTTCTGTGGTGGCTAACGTTTATTTCCTTACTCGTTTTAGCTTTCATCGCCGGCAGCCTTGCTACATGCTATCTGACGCGCGGCGAGCGTGTCATTGTTCCGAATGTAGTTGGGAAAAGCGAGTCTGAAGCCCGTGAGATACTGGAAAAACATGGGCTGCGCGTCGTGGTGATTGAAGTGCCGGATGCGCCAGAACCGATAGGCACGGTCGTACGTCAGAGCCCGAAGGCAGGGAGCGCGGTTCGCAAACCCTTTCCGGTAAAGATCAATGTCAGTCGTGGCCCATAAGAAGGGTTTTCTTCGGCCAGTATGGTCTTATGCGAGCGGGTCGGTAGGGGGAAATGACGGAAATCAAGATTGCGCCTTCTATTTTGTCGGCTGACTTCGCGCGCCTTGGGGAAGAAGTCCAGCGGGTGGAAGCGGCTGGCGCGGACCTGCTGCACGTGGATGTCATGGATGGGCACTACGTTCCCAACCTGACGATTGGCCCGCCGGTGGTGGCAGCGTTGCGCCGGGTAACCCGCCTGCCGCTCGACGTGCACCTAATGATGACCAACCCGGATGCCTTTCTGAAAGATTTTCGGGAGGCCGGCGCAGACAGTATTTCCGTCCACGTGGAAGTCGTTCATCATCTCCATCGTACGCTCGAAGCCATCCGGTCACTGGGGGCGCGGCCCGGAGTGGTGCTCAACCCCGGAACATCGCTGGTCATGCTGGAAGAGGTTCTGCCCTTTGTGGATTTCGTACTGGTTATGACCGTCAATCCGGGCTTTGGGGGACAACGCTTCATTGAAAATTGTTTACCTAAGGTAGCCCGTCTGCGGCGCATGATTGACGAGCGCGGCTTAGACGTGGCTATTGAAGTAGACGGCGGCATTGGCATGCACAATGTTCGTGCCCTGGTCGAGCACGGTGCGCAGTGGATTGTGGCGGGGTCGGCTATATTTGGTGCGCCTGACCCAGGGACGGCAGTCAAGCAACTTCGGGCCGCAGCTTTGGGCATTGAGCCACCTAAGCCTTACGAAAAGGCAGGTGATGCGGCCGCGAAATGCTAGGACCGTTTCCTGCGCAGGCGCTGCCAGAGGTGCTTTGAGAAGTGAAATGTTGGTTGTGTCAGGAGGATTAGAACCGGTGCTAAAGCGTCGTTGGGCAAGGTTGTTGCTGGTGGCATGCTTGATGGTTGCAGCCTGCGGAAGTCCAAAGAAAAAGGTCACCACTGAAGAAATCCGGGAGGGGCGTGACCGCGAGTTATATGCCGAAGGCCTGCGCGCTATGCGAAAACGGCGCTACGAAGAGGGACGACTGTTGCTGAGTACCTTGATTGGGAGCTACGACAACAGTCCGTTGTTGCCGCTGGCCAAGCTTCTGATTGCCGATTCATTTTACCGCGAAGGTGGGGCATCCAACCTAGCGCAAGCTGATGCTGAGTACCGCGAGTGGTTGCAGTTTTTTCCCCAGCATCCGCTGGCGGATGATGTCCTGCTCAAGATTGCCCAGATTCACGTGCGTCAGATTGGTCCGGCAAACCTCGATAACACAGAAGCACGGCGGGCGGAGCGGGAGTTGCTCCGGTTGGTTCGCGAGTACCCCCAGTCAAAGCTTCAGCCCCAGGTGCAGGAATACCTAAAGTTTACCCGTGAACAGCTTGGTATGCACAGCCTGGGCGTGGCGCGCCTGTACTTCAAGCAACAGAAGTATGTCGCCGTCAAGGGACGCTGCGAGAGCATTATTCGCAACTACCCTGACTTTACCTACATGGATGAAGCCCTGTTTCTCCATGGCGTTGCCCTGACCCACTTGGAGGACACCCCAGAGGCCGCTAAGTCCTTTGCCCGCATTGTACGGGAGTACCCAAACAGCGAATGGCGCGACAAGGCAGCCGAATACCTTGAACGTTTTGGCGTCGAAGTGCCCCCGCCGGTTGAAGGTGCCGAAGTCCGGCAGGTCGTGCGCAAAAACTTCATCAAGCGGAAATTTGAAGAGATTTTTGGCCCAAACGCTAACGTAACCAAGGAAGGGATCATTCTCAAAAAGGATGACACTATTGATCCCGAGGTCGAAGCGTTGCTCGTCAGCCTAGGCGTACGCACTGAGGTCACCACACCTGAATCTACCATCACCGGGCAGGGTAAGCAGCTTCAGACCTATAGAGAGCGGGCTATGGGCGAACAGGCCGAAAAGGCACGTACCCCAACAACCCAACCGGAACCAGCGCCCAAGCCACTTGCCGAGCCGACCCCCAAGGTTGTTGAGTCAAAGAAAAACAGGAAGTCAAAAGCCCAGCCACCTCGCTAAATTGGGTGCCTCGCGTGGCTCAGGCAAGGGGTGGCGCTTTTCAGTGCCGCCCCAAGGATTACTCATGCCTTTGTCATGAAGCCTTTGAAAACCTTCTTTGCTGTGCTGCTTTGCCTGTTGATGTTGCTACCCCCTTCTTTTGCCCAGTTTCCGCCGCCGCCTGCAACAGCCACGGTAGCCTTCGACTTTCGGCAGTATGGACCCTATGCCTCCGATCTTGCTTCGCCATGGACAACGCTGGGCTACGAGATAGGTACTTTCCATACCAACTATGCCAACTTTGAACGCCTTCTTCGCGAGTACGCAGCAAGGTCGGAGCGCTTGCGGGTCTTCGAGCGTGGACAGACAGAGGAGCACCGGACGCTTTACACCCTGGTCATCAGTGCACCTAAAAACTTGGCCCGGTTAGAAGCCATCAAGGCTGATGCAGCGAAGTTAGCCGATCCCCGCCAGCTTTCAGATGCGGCTGCCGAGCAGCTTATCCAGAACATGCCAGTCATTGTCTGGTTGTCCTATAGCATTCACGGCAACGAGTCGGCGGCCTTCGAGGCTATGATCGAAGTGCTGTACACGCTTGTGGCCAGTCAGCATCCAACGATTACTGATCTGCTTGACCAAACTGTGGTGCTTATCAATCCGTGTCAGAATCCTGACGGCCACGAGCGCTTTGTGACTTGGTACAATGCCGTTGGCATTGGCCGCCCGGAGCCTTTTGCCATTGAACACCGTGAGCCGTGGAGCATCTATGGCCGGCTAAACCACTACCTATTTGACCTCAACCGGGATTTGGTCATTGCTTCCCAGGTCGAATCGCAATCAGCAATCCAGGCTTTTCTGGAATGGCATCCGCAGGTCTGCGCCGACCACCACGGGCAGACGGTCAACTATTTTTTTCCACCGGCAGCTTTACCTATCAATCCGAATCTTGACCGTGGACAGGTGGACAAGTGGCTGGAGATTTTCGGGCGCGGCAATGCCGCCGCCTTTGATCGTCACGGGTGGCAGTATTACGTCCGGGACGTGTTCGATCTGTTTTATCCGGGGTACTGGGATAGCTGGTCATCGCTCAATGGCGCAACCGGCATGACGTATGAAACCGATGGCGGCGGCTGGAAGGGGCTCAACTGGCGACGGGACGATGAAAGTATCCTTACCCTACGGGAGGGCATTGCCCGCCACTTTACAGCTTCCCTAGCAACGCTGCAAACAGCGGCAGCACATCGTGTGGAGCGGCTACGAGACTACCGGGCGTTTTTTGTCCGCACTATAGCTGAAGGGCGGCAAGGCCCTTTGCAGTGCGTCGTGTTTCCGCCTGAAGGTGATGAAGGGCGTCGCCAGCGGCTGGTGCAGGTTCTCCTTCACCAAGGCATAGAGGTTCAGAGAGCCAAAGCCCCCTTTGCCCTTAAGGCGGTTCATGACTACTACGGCGGTGTTCAACCTGTACGGGAGTTTCCGGCCGGTACGCTCATCGTCACCTTTGATCAACCACGCGGAAGAATTGCCAAAGCCTTGCTTGAACCAGACACCAAGCAGGATCGAGCTTTTATCGAGCGGCAGCTTGAAAAAGCACGTCGCAATGCCCGGCGCGGTCCCAACGCCCCCAAGGAAGAAACCGAGTTTTACGACATCACGGCTTGGTCACTACCGCTGGCGCTAGATGTACCGGCATACTGGGCAGGAAGCCGACCCACGGTTGAGACTACACCAATGATGTCTGTCATGCCGTCAACCCCCCCGCTGCCACCGCCGGCCAAAACGGCCTACGTTTTTGCCTACACTTCAGATGCTGCAGCCAAGCTGGCGTTGCGTCTCCTTCAAGAAGGCTATCGGTTGGCAACGGCAGTGCGTCCCTTGCGGGCTGGAGAACGAACCTACCCGCGTGGAAGCTTCATTTTGCGCGTTGAACGCAATCCTGAAACCCTTCACACACGCTTGCCTATCCTGGCCAGTGAATGTGGCGTTGAGGTGCATGCCGTCAACTCGGCGTACACCGACAGTGGCCCAACAGGTGTTGGCTCGGAAGGCGTTTACACCTTACGTCCACCACGCATAGCTGTCATTGCCCAGGAAGGTGTTAGCCAAACCTCATACGGGGCGCTGTGGTTCATGCTGTCTAAAGACATTGGGATGGAGTTTACACCCATCACCGTTGAGACTTTTCTAGACTTGCGCCTTGGCGAGTTCAACGTGCTTGTCTTGCCGGATGGCTCTCCTGAAGCCTACCGGCGGGCCTTTGGCAAGGAGGGCGTCGAGCGACTCAAACTCTGGTGCCGCGAAGGCGGAACGCTGATTTGCATTGGGGGAGCTGCTGCCTTTGCCGCCCACAAGGACGTTGACCTAACGAGCGCGCGGCTGGTTGGAGAGGAAGGCGACGCTGAAAAAGACGGCTCGGCGTCAGCGCCTTCTGACAAGCCCGGTGCGGCATCGGAGCGAGCCACCGGGACGCCGGACAACACCGGTGCAGCCACGCGCTACCGGGAAGAGGGACGCAAAAAAAACGTGGCCAAAGAGCGCCAAAAGCCGGTTGAGCCGACTGCCGGCACGGCTCCTGCAGCTTCTGATGCGGAATTAGGCAAGGAGCCCTTGCCGCTGCCGGGAGCCATTTTCCGGGCCGTAGTCAATCGGGAGCATTTTCTAACCTTCGGCCACGAGCAGGCTGAGCTTCCAGTGTTGCTGACCCAGCGTTTCTTGCGCCCCTCAAAAACCGGCACCAACGTACTCACTATCGAGAACCCCAAGCCTTTGTCCGGCTTCGTTTGGGAAGGGAACACCGAGCGCTTTGTCCGTCAAACGGTAGCTGTGGTTGAGGAACAGGTCGGCGCCGGTCACGTTATCCTGTTTGTTGATGACCCGCACTATCGGGGAATTTGGCATGCTCAGCGCCGCCTGTTTCTCAACGGTTTGATCTTCGGCCCAACGATTACGTTTAGCACCAGTTTGCGCTAACAGCCACTTTGCACCAAATCGTGCAATGAGATGAGCCGATCAACCGTACCGGCTAAGGTTGGTCGGCTGTGCCTTTTGTTCTCTAAGCGGTTGAAAAAGAACTTGTTGTTCTTCTGGCAGGCTTTTCGGGAAATCTGGCACGTCATTTGCACAAGGGCAAAGACGAGTGATTGTCAGTTCCCGATTGAGGAGGCTTTTCCATCATGTACCGTTTGACAACTGAAGACACCCTATTGCCAGTTGCTTTTACTTCATCGCCTGCCACTATCACCGCTTCTGATAACATTGCCGATAACCACCTCTCTGAAGATCGTCTGCCGGGAAGGGAGTTTGGTCTTGAACCAGGTGTTCCTGGATTGCTCGGAACGTGCACTTCGGGGTTGGATGAAACTGCGGAACTAGGAGATGCGCCGCCGGAGTCACCCGCGCCGACTGCGCCAGAGCCATCCTCGCCAGCATCGGCCGAAACCTTTGATGCCATCTATCGCCAGCATTACCGGCGGGTCTACGCCATCTGCCTGCGCATGACCGGCAACCCAGATGATGCTGAAGACCTAACACAGGAGGTGTTTGTACAAGTCCTGCGCAAGCTAGATAGCTTTCGTGGTGAAGCAGCATTTACGACTTGGCTGCACCGGATTGCCATCAATCAGGTGCTGATGCACTTCCGTAAAAAGTCCAACCGGATGGAGAGCGTAACTGAAGAAGGTGATATGCCGGAAGAAGTCACACCGGTTACGATTCGGCAATCACAGACCCCGATTGTCGATAAACTGGCGCTGCTTTCTGCCGTCAAGAAACTGCCCCGTGGGTATCGCACCGTGCTTATCCTGCATGACCTAAAAGGTTATGAGCATGAAGAAATCGGGAGTTTGCTTGGCATCAGCGCCGGCACTTCGAAGTCACAACTACACAAGGCCCGCGCCCGGATGCAGGAAATTCTTACAGGCGCTAAAGCTGCCTGAGTGAGCGCTATAGCATCAACCTCTAACGAGTAGGTTTCGCCCCTACTTCTCCCAACCGAAACAGGGCCAGTTGCCTATCCTGCCGAACAAGCGTGGCGTACCTCCGCAGGTACGCCACAAAACGTGCCCGTTCGGCTTCGTTTTCAAAAGGCGTTGTCTGGGGATCAAGGACGATACCGGGTGCAATGATCAGCCAGCTCACATCAAGCTGGGCAACGGCTGCGGCCAGCTCATCCGCCGTGCGGGTGCCCCGGACAAGGCGCGCCAAGGTGTAGTCCTCAAAAGCGTAATCCGTCACGAACGGGCGTTCGAGATAGTACGTTCGCGCCCCGGTTGTGACGAGCCAGATGCGCGTCTGCGGTTCGGTGTGCTCGGCAAGAAAGCGGAAAAGTCCGTATTCGGGAAGCTTTGACCGAAGGTAGTCTCCAGCCGGAACAAGGCCCAGCCCTGCTGCGATGGCCTGTCCTTCGACGGCCAGATCAGCGGTGCGCAGGGCATTGGCTGTGATGAACAGTCCCAGGCAGATGAGACCAATCCGGCGCAGCCTCCGGTTGACACCAAGCCAGTCGGCAGCAAACCAGACGCTCACCACTGCTGCCGGCGGTAGGATGGGAAGCAAAAAGCGTACTTGCTGTGACGACAGCGCCCACAAGACAAAGAACAGGCTGGCAAAGGCAGTCAGCCCGCGCATGCGGCTGTCCATCTGTCGCCACAGCCCCAGCGCCAGAACGAGCAAAAAGTAAATTGCGCCAATTTCGCCGTCGTAATGCCGGATGTCATCAGTGCGGGCGAGCCAACACACCCGCCAGGGAAGGGTGAGATAGTCGAGCCAGTCTTTTGTGGCGCTGCCGTAGCCCTGTAGAAACAACAGATGCAAGCGGGCACGGTCGGCATCCCACCCGGCGCTCTGCGTCGGAAACAGGGTGTAGAGCAGCGGGAAGACCGGGTTGTGAACCAGCCACAGATTGCGCCCATACCACGGCGCCGCGACAACCAGCAGTGGCCCGAAAAACAGTGCCAGTGCCCGAATGATGTGCCCGATGGACGGCCCTGAAGAGGAAGGCAGGGATGGGGTTGCCGCTAGCCATCCCAGCAGTACCGGTGTCATCGCCAGAGCCAGCGGTAGCGCCGAGTACTTGATGCTGGCTGCACCACCAAAAAACACGCCAGCCAGCACCAGCGCTGAAGTACGGCCCGTAATGTGCCAGTCCAAAAGGCAGTGCAGCGCCTGTACGACGTAGAAAGCCAGCGCCAAATCCACATACGGCCAGCCGGCTTCAAGCCAGACCATGGGGGTGCTGGCAAGAACGGCAGCCGCCAGCCATCCGCCGGTGGAAGACAGTCCCGTGATGCGGGCCAGCCGGTACGTGCCAAGACACAGCAGCAGTCCGAAGCCGGTGTGGATAAGGGCGGCCGTTCGGTCACTCCCGGCGCTCATGCCGCAGGCGTAAAGTCCTTCGACCAACTGTGGGAAGTAGGCAAAGATGTTGTGGGGAATTTCAACAAAGCGCCCGGCTGCCAGGTAGGTTTTCTGGACGGCAAGGTGATACACAAGTGCGTCCTTGGCAGTAGGCGGAGCTAGAGCGGCAAGTCCGGCGCTGCCGAAGCTGATGAGGATGAAACCCACGGCAGCGCGGTCAAGCCCGGACATCTGTCGCCACTGCTTCCAGCCCCTGGCAAGGGCTGCCCACCACGCGCGGTCGAGCAGCCCCAGCCCTCCGACACCTAGGAACAGCAGCGCTAGCGGTCGCCCGTAACCGCCGAACGTCTGGGCCGCGAAGATCAACCAGGCTGCACCGATGCCCCCTAGGGCAAGATCGTCAAGGGCGCTTCGGTCAGTGCCAAGGCGCAGGATGCACCGGCACAGCCAGCCGCCGAAGCGAAGGCCGGAAAACAGCAGCCCGACGATGACCAGATCAAGGACGGTTTGACGTAGCAGGGGCATTCATGCCTTAGCGGTAGTTGCTACCGGTAGGGTAGCAGCTTCGAGCTGAAAAAGGCGGCGGAAGTTCATAGTCGTCAGCCGGCCGAGGTCAGCTACATCCATCTCGTGAAGCTGCGCCAACTGGCGGGCGACTTCAATGACGCGCATCGGCTCATTGCGTTTGCCACGGTAGGGCTCTGGTGACAGGAAAGGACAGTCGGTTTCAATCAGCAGGCGTTCGCGCGGCACAGCGCGGGCAATTTCACGCAGCTCGTGGTTTTTCCTAAAGGTGACGTTGCCGGAAAAGGAAATGTGAAAGCCCAGTTCGACACCAGCTTCCATGAGCTTCCACGAGCCGCTAAAGCAGTGGAAGATACCGGGCCTTTCGACACCCGTCCAGTAGTCGCGCAGCATGGCGATCATGTCTTCGTCAGCATCCCGGCTGTGCAAAATGATGGGAAGCTGGCGCTCGCGGGCAAGAGCCATCTGGCGGGCAAAGACGCGCCGTTGTACGTCACGTGGCGAGCGGTCGTAGTAGTAATCCAGCCCAATTTCGCCCCAAGCAACGACTTTCGGATGCGTTATCAAATCGAGCAGCTTGGCTTCAAGCAAGGGGTCGTAAGCGGCGGCATCGTGGGGATGCACCCCGACCGCACCGTAGATGTCCGGTTCACGGTCAACGATGCGCATGCCGATGTCGAGCGAACCACGGGCGATGTCGCCGCCGCAGATTTCGAGCATCAGTTCAACGCCGGCTGCGCGCGCCCGGTTGAGCATGGCCTCCCGGTCTTCGTCGTAGCTGGGAAAGTCCACGTGACAGTGTGAATCCACGAACATCGTTTGTTTACCTCGCCCAATCGTAAGATGGCCCTAGACAAAAGCTGAAAGGATTATTGCACCAGCGCCTTTGCGGACGGTTGTTTTGGGCTTGCCGCTTTGGAAGCGCCTAGCTCCCGGTCGTTTGCGATAGTGTGCTTTGGGCTGCACGTCCATTTGTTCAACGGCCTGTTGAACAATTGCCTTATCCAGCTGGGCTTCGGCAAAGCTACCCAGCAGAGCAGCTTGGTGCAGGAACCCTTTTTTCGGAATGTTGCGCGTAAATCACGCGCGGCCACTCGATGACCTTGCTGCGCCAGCCCTGCGTCGCCTGCCACTCCAGAATCTCGCGGCCGATCTGCTGGTATAGCCCGATCAACTCGGCATTGGCCACGAGGGCCGTGCGCCGGCGGGCAGCGACAATACGTTGCTTGATGCCGACCAACCAGGGGCATCGTCATCAGGAAAGCAGCGTGATTGTGTGCTCATACGCTCTCTTTCACCATGGCGCCCAACAGACCGGGTGCTACGGCAAGCATGACCGGATTTGCCAGGTGCAGACAGATTTTCAAACCCTCTTCATACCTGCTCATTCCCACTCAATGGTTGCGGGTGGCTTCGAGGAAATATCGTACGTTACGCGGTTAATACCCCGTACTTCGGCAATGATGCGGCTGCTGATGCGATGCAGCACGTCGTAGGGCAGGCGGACCCAGTCGGCGGTCATCCCATCCTGGCTGGTGACGGCGCGGATAGCGCAGACGTGCTCATACGTCCGCTCATCGCCCATCACGCCCACGCTGCGTACCGGCAGCAGCACGGCGAAAGCCTGCCAGATGTCGTCATACAGTCCGGCTGCGCGGATTTCTTCCGTGACAATGGCGTCGGCGCGTTGCAGTAGGGCTACGCGCGCCGGGGTGACTTCTCCGACAATGCGTACGGCAAGCCCTGGGCCGGGGAAGGGATGCCGGCGCAGCAGGGCTTCCGGTAGGCCAAGTTGCCGGCCAACGGCACGCACTTCGTCCTTGAATAGTTCCCGGAGCGGCTCGACCAGTTTTAGGTGGAGCGTTTCAGGTAGACCGCCGACATTGTGGTGGCTTTTGATGACGGCCGACGGGCCCTTGACTGATACGGATTCAATAACATCTGGGTAGAGCGTGCCCTGGACGAGAAACTCCACATGACCGAGTTTGGCGGCCTCTTCCTGAAAGACTTCGACGAACACCCGTCCGATGATTTTGCGCTTAGTTTCGGGATCGTCCACGCCTGCCAGGGCTGTCAGAAAGCGTTCACCGGCGGCAATGCCCTTGACATTCAGGTGCATTGTGTCTCGGAAGGTTGTCAGTACTTCGTCGAATTCGCCCAGCCGTAGCAGACCGTTGTCCACGAACAAGCAAATCAGGCGGTCGCCGATGGCTTCTGCCACAAGTGCTGCCGCAACCGCCGAGTCAACTCCGCCGGAAAGGCCGCAGATGGCGCGTCCGGTGGGTCCAATCCGGGCGCGAATGTCGGCAATGGCAGCCTCGACGAAGCTCTGCATGTTCCAGTCGGCCCGCATGCCGGCAATGCCGATGAAAAAGTTGCGCAGGATGTCCCGCCCAAGCGGGGTATGAACGACCTCCGGGTGAAACTGCAAGCCGTAAAGTTGCCGCGACGGGTCTTCGAGCGCGCCGATTGCGTCATCGGTTTGCGCAGTGACGGTAAACCCCGGTGGTGGAATGACCACCTGGTCGCCGTGGCTCATCCAGACATCGAGCTCCTTTGGCAAGCCTGCAAACAAGCGACTGGTTTGGTGCTGCCGCAGGCGCGCTGCACCAAATTCACGGCGCAGAGAAGGAGCAACAGCGCCGCCAAACTGGACAGCTATCATTTGTAAGCCATAGCAAATACCAAGAATGGGAATGCCGAGGGCAAAGACATCTGGATCACAGCGCGGTGCATCGGTGGCATAGACCGATGCCGGCCCACCAGACAACACCAGAGCACGAGGGGCTTTAGAACGAATCTCATCCGGTGTGCTGTGGTAGGGAAGAACCTCACAATAAATCCCCAGCTCACGGGTGCGGCGGGCAATGAGTTGGGTGTACTGAGAGCCGAAATCAAGGATAAGTGCAAGTTCTGAGTGAATCACAGGGGCAACGGGGCGTCTTAGAAATGAAACCTGCCGTTATCTAAGCACGTTATATCGCCGAATAGCAAAACAGCATGCTATTCTTGGGCAACGCGGCTGGTTTTGAAATCCACTAAAAAGTGCCTTCTTGAGAGAGTTCGGCGCAGAAAAGTAGAGGGGAACGCTATGACACGTCGGGTAGCCGCCATGGTCCTCTGGCTAGGTGGAGTCCTGTGGCCGAGTGTGGCTTTTGCCGCCGATTACGTACTGGTGCTTCGGGATGGGAGACGGCTTGAGGTACGAGATGAGTATCGCATCGTCAACGAAGTAGCTGTTTTTACAACTCTCGACGGGCGGCGTATCTCGATTGCCTTGGCCAACATTGACATTCCAGCGACCGAACGGGTCAACGGGTTGCGGGATGGCGAATTTCGGGCGCAAGCCCAGCCGCCGCGTCCCATTGGCGCTCGCGAAGACGCACAGCCACCGGTAGCTGCAACGCCTCCAGCAGCCTCTCCAAAGCCAGCTCCCAAAGCAGCCCAGAAGCCGATGCGTACACTGACCAACGCCGATTTTGGTAGAACGGTGTACCGGACAGCAGAGCGCCCAGTGACCAGTGCAAAAATGTCCAGTGAGAGAGAACAAACAACCCCTTCAGCATCATCTTCGGACGCTGCGCTGGCGAATAATGAAGCGTACTGGCGGGGTCGAGCACGGAACCTACTGACCGAAATCTACGCCCAGCAAGAAATCATTCGGATGCTCTCCAACCAAGCTCAAGGGCTGCAACGCCGGATTGAACAGCAGGGGAAGACCTTCTTGGTTGGGCGAGACCTTATCGGCAACAGGGTGCTGCTCCCACACGAAGTCATGACACCCGAGAAACAGGAACTGATCAATGTCAATGAACGTATCCGAGAAGCGCAAACGCGGCTAACCGGCCTGTATGTGCAGTATACCGTTTTGCAGGAAGAGGCTAGGCGGCTGGGCGTTCCGCCTGGCTGGCTCCGTTGATGGGACCGCGGAAGTGGAAGGTTTTGTGCGTGGTTATCAACGAAGGAGGCAGCCGCTATGACAACCTATGAACAAGTGGCGCAGCACAAGACAACGTGGCTGATAACCTTCTTCATTGCCTGCGTGTGCCTGATCAGTTTACCGGTGACGGCGCAGCGCCCAAGGGGCGAGCGACTCAGGGTCTATGAACAAAGCTTTGAGTTTAGCCAGGGACGCACCATTCAGATTGAAAATACTTCTGGGACAACCAAAGTTGAGGTCTGGGGTGAGGACCTCATCCACATTATGGCTGCTCGCCCTGATGGGCGCCCGGTAGACGAGCAGGACATCAAGCTTGCCGCCACTCCTACACAGTTTACGATTCGTTGCCTCCCAAAGCTAGGCGGTATCAATTTGAAGGTGTACATTCCGGCTGAATCCCACATCCGCCTCTTGTCGCATTCCGGGGCCGTTGAGCTTATTGGCCCAGTCGCCAGTGCCAGTGTGGAAACAGACAGTGGCGACATTGCCGTTGAAGTGCCAAGTTGGTTTGATGCCGATGTTGAGCTCTCTTCGGTCAACGGGCTAGCGGCCAGCCATCTCAGTTTGGTTAGGTATGCTGAAAAAAGCCACCGCGTCATTCGAGGCCAGCTAGGGCGTGGCGGGCGAGCGATTGTTGCCCGGTCCGTGAGCGGGCATGTTGATCTGAAATCCTTGCGCTCAAGCGTTGCGATCGTTAAGCCTGCTCCTGCGTCGCCGGTAGCGATGGCAGACGATGCTATTCCGTCGCAACCGACACGGTTACCACCGCCCGATGACCGGCCGGCTAGCCGCCCACTGACGCCGATTTTTGGCGGTGGTATTCAGTCCCAAGATGACGCCAACTTTACCTATGGCGGTGCTGGGGGGGTTGGACGAGGGCAGCGGCGCCTTGGGGATGACACAACCCTGTCGGGAAGCATTGGGGTACGTATTATCCCGCCGCCGGGAACCTCTACCCTACCTCAGAGCAGGGGAGGGCTATCGTCGCCGGGCTTCCAAGATAACCGCAGCGCTGTTGGAGATAGCTCAAACGCTGGGCGCTTCTCCGCTGCCGATGAGGCTTTGGCTAACTTGCCACGCCGCGACCCGCTCTACACCACCCCTGACGGCCGTCCAACGCTGCGCCGGCGCACGCCAGACAACCTAGATGAGCCCGGAGAGGTTGGTTCCGAAGCGGATACGATTCGGATCAATGCCCGTTTAGTGAATCTCAACGTCATTGCGACCACCCAGGATGGGCGAGCCGTCACAAACCTGACGGCTGACGATTTCACCGTCTTTGATGAAGAAACCAAGCAGGAGATTGCCCACTTCAAGCCGACCAACACCCCCTTCAACTTGATACTGCTTTTGGATCTAAGTGGCAGTACCCGCGAAAAAATAGACACAATTCGCAAAAGCGCCTGGCGCTTTGTCGAACTGGCCAGCCCACAGGATCGGGTCGGTATTGTCACCTTTACCCGCAGCGTCCACGTGCTTTGCCGCCCGACAAGTGATCGTGCGCTACTCAAGCAGCGAATTGCCGAAATGCGCGCCACAGACGGCGGGACGGCATACTATGAAGCCATGTGGTTTACGCTCACCGAAGTGCTGGCTCCGTTTCAGGACGAACGAAACGCCGTCATTGTGATGACCGACGGGGTAGACAACAGCATCAGTGCTGCCTACCCGGCACCGTCACGAGTTTCCTTTCGTCAGATGCTGGAGGCCATTCTGGAATCCGGCACGCTGGTCTATCCCATCTACCTAGACACCGAAGAGGAAAACTACCGGAATCACTGGGGTGAAACGGCTGAAGTATACGCGCTGGCGCGTACGCAGCTTCAGCAGGTGGCCGATGCGTCTGGTGCAACGCTGTACATGGCCTCGCGCGTCGAGGACCTTGCCAATGTGTACCAGAAAATCATTGCCGAGCTGCGCACAGTGTATGGCTTGGCGTATTATCCAACGGAAGTTGAGCACAACAACCGGTGGCGACGAATCAAAGTGACAACTCGGCGCCCAGGGGTTGTTATCCGTACGCGCCGTGGCTACTACGACCGGTAACGGGTGAGGCCGAGCTCTAGGCACGGCTTTTTCGGGTTGAAGGGCCGCCAGACAGGGGGCAAAGTGTCAGGGTAGCCACAAAAGGCAGACCAATGAAGGGGAAGCTTAAGGCACTCACCATCTGGCTAGGTATTGTGCTCAGCATTGTTTTTGCTGGCCTGGCGTTTTACGGCATTGACTGGCGGAAGACTTGGTTGGCCCTGCAGGCTGTCCAATGGACCTATCTTACAGTGGCCTTTGTCCTGATGTGGGGCGGTTTTGTTTGGCGTACGGTGCGCTGGAAACGCCTGCTTGACGTGGGACGCCCGCCGAATGATGCCATTCACTTTGGTGACTGCTTTTCTGTGATGACGGTTGGTTACATGGCCAACAACATCCTGCCGGCGCGTATTGGAGAAGTAGCGCGCGCCTATCTAGTCGGACGTAAAACCCAAATGACCAAAAGCTTTGCTTTTGGCACCATTGTGACCGAGCGGCTGGCTGACATTCTCATGTTGCTTGTACTCATTTCTTTTACTCTGCTGACCCTGAAGCTTCCGCCGGAAAGTAAGGTCATTGCCACGAGCGTAGCCTGGCTTGGCTTTGGCTGCGTGGCAGGATTGGCATCGGCTATTGTCTTTCGTCCGACAGTCGTGCGCCTTGTCGAACGTGGCTTGGTCATAGTGCGGCTCGGTGAGTACGCTGCCCGCCTTGCAGACATGACAGACCGTTTTTTGCGCGGTGTCAGTTGCGGTGGTTCCCTGCGCACCCTCGCCTGGGTCTGGGCAGATTCCTTTGGCATCTGGATAGCAAGCCTTTACATGACGTGGTTTGTGGCACTGGCTTGCAATCTGAAGGTTGGAGTAACGCAAATCCTTTACGTGATGTGCTACGTCAACCTAGGGGCAATGCTGCCTTCAGCGCCGGGTTATGTAGGTACTTACCAGTGGTTTTGTACCCACAGCCTGAGTGCCTTTGGTGTTGAGAAAGAAGCAGCTCTAGCTTTTTCATTTGTTTCCCATATTGTTTGGTACGTTCCTTTGACAGTACTGGGACTATTCCTTTTTCTACGCGAGCGATTGAGTTGGGGACAGTTGACGGAAGCCGAAGTTGTCAAAAGTGAGACACTGGATGACTCGCTTCCAGCTTGACAGCACGCTGCACGAACCTTACGTTCATCAAAAACATACTGTTCGTTGAGCTTCCGACCAAGTTCGGGAGTAAGCGATACTAAGGCAAATTGGTGTGAGTGAGCTGTGATTAAGCTTGACATCGTCAATCGCGTCGCCAGTGCAACTGGAATTGCTAAGTCTAAAGCCGAGGTCGCAGTAGAGGCTCTGTTTGATGGTCTCAAACGGGCCCTGGAACGCGGCGAACGGATCGAGTTGCGTGGGTTTGGGGTGTTCGTTGTCAAACCCCGTAAGCGTGGTGTTGGAAGAAACCCACGCACCGGTGAAATTGCTAACATTCCGCCAGGCAAGACCATTCGTTTCAAGCCGGGGAAAGAGCTGGTGCACTAGTCATGTCCACGCATGAGGGGCCTAGTACAATGACGACAACGAATTGCTGGAAAACGCCTCGCTCGCTTGGGCAAAGTTAGGCATGGGGAACACATACGTTTTTGGGGATATCCATGGTCGCGCCCGCCAGTTGCGCGACATCCTAGAGGCAGTTGATTACGATGAACGACGCGACCGGGTGATCTTCGTCGGGGACCTTATCGATCGCGGGGAAGAATCACCGGAAGTGGTTGAGTACGTCCTACAACTCTGCCGTCGTAACCCGAAGGTGGTGTGCCTGCGCGGCAATCACGAACAGATGTTGTTAGACCTAATCGATTATGGCGATCCGCTGTGGTTGATTCCAGAAAACGGCGGGATTCAAACCCTTCAGCAGTATGGCTTTGACATAGATGAACATACAGCCTCGCTGGCTATTGGCATTCCAGAATCACATCTTGAGTTTTTGCGGAGTCTTCCATTTTTTTACGAAGATGAGAAGGCATTGTATGTCCATGCCGGTATTCCAGCCGGCAAGCATCCGGCAGAGTGCGACCCGGAAGCGCTAATGTGGACCCGCGATTTGAATTTTTTTACGCTGTATAACGGCAAGCCATGCTTTTTCGGGCACACTCCGGCCCGCCTGCTACCGGCAGAAGGGGTACGAAACCCAGGCGAAATCTATGTTTTTGGGAGTGCTATAGGTCTCGACACCGGCTGTACCGAAGAAGACTGTTTGAGTTGTCTCCACGTTGAGGCACAGGTTGTGTACCAGAAGTATCCAAATTTGCCTGTCTCAACCTATGAAATCGAGATTCCTTGCCTTACCGGCTTTTCAGCTCAGGTCTTTTTCCATTCTTGACACTTGACTTGGTCAGGCCTTTTCAAGCTTTTCTCGTGATGGGTGAATTCTGATGAACAGCAACACTCGCCAGAGCTTGCTCGATCTTGAACGTTTTCTAACCGAGACCATCCGGGTCAATCCGGTGCTGACGCTAGAGGACGTCAAGCCCCATCTTTTGGTGCGCCAAATTCTGGATGAACTTTCACTCAAGCGCTTCATTTGGGTGGGAAACCAGACGTTTGTTCCCAATCGCATGGTCTTTACAGCACCGAACATGCGTCCGGCTAAGCTCGAAGAACTTGAGGTGCTGTTCAATTCCATTGTTTTTACAAAGATGGTTTACGACTACATTGTAAGCTCTGGTTTCCGGTTGCTAGAGCCATTGGTGATCGAGATTCGTCCCACGGTAGCAGCGGCAGGCGAGCCGACGTACTGTTCGGTAAGTTTTGAGTGGCCCTCGCCGGCTGAGTCAGACGCGGGGCTAGCCGTTACGGTAGATGAGCAGTCAAGGCGAATTCTTGAAGTTAAAGGCTTTCGGCCCCAGATTCCACGGCTGGCCCGCCTGACAGCGCTCAACGGCGAAGTCTATCGCTCCCCCTACATCATTACCAAGCGGACAACCTTTCTCGGGCGCTTGCGAACGGTGCTGGATTTGAAATCAGGGGAGGTACTACGGCGCAACGACTTTGTTTATGCGCGCCACGACCAGAGCGGCTCTCCAAACAAAAGCGTTTCTCGCCAGCATGCCTCGATTGTTTTTGACAATGGCGACTTTTACCTGTTTGACACTGGAAGCGCCAACGGGACGGCGGTTGAGCGGGTAGGGGAGTCCATTGAAACGCCATCTGGTGACGCTACTGGCATTCGGCTCGAAGACGGGGATATTCTCCGGCTGGGAGCTGCCTTGATACGCTTCGAGCTTGATCCGCCGATAACCGAATTAGCCAACTGGGCGGCTGAAGAAGAGGCCTTGCCGGATGAAACCAATCTCAACTCTTCAGGGAATGCAACGGTTCGGATTCAGCGAAGCGAAATCTTCTTTGAAACAAGCAAAGTCCTTGACTCTGAATAACATACGGCAGCCGAATCACTAGGAGGCTGATATGATCCGTCCCGGTGTCTGTGTGATTCTTGGACTGCATAGCCCGCGCGAAAAACTCTGGGGGATTTTGACCGGAATTGATCCATCAGGTGTTCATCTCCGGGGGATTGACATCAACGCTTTTGATGACTGGCTTAGTGCTATCGTCAATGGAGAAAATAACATTGGGCTCACCCACAGCTTTTTCCCCATGTGGCGCGTTGAACGAGTGTTGCTGGATGAGTCGGTGGGAGAGATCCACTCCCTGGGGCAACTGTTTGCCAAACGGATTGGCATGAGCGTCACCGACTATTTGGGGATTGAGACGGAAGAATCCATCAGCTAGTCCCAATTTCGTGGCCCTTTCCGGCAGCGGTCAAAGACCTCCTCTTGCTTGGGATCGGTCGGGGGAAATCCACGCTCTCTGAGTTGCCTGCGCTCAAAGTGAGAAGGAAGTGGCTTGGCTATGTCTCAACCCGGTGCGCTCGAAACAAAAGGTTAGTCCCGAGCCGATCTTGAGCAGCCCAAAAAGCACAGACCCACCACGAAACCTCGTCCTGCCGGTAAAGTCCATAGGTCAGAGGACACCCGTCGAGGAGACAGGCCATTTCGGCCAACGCCGGGGCTTCTTTGAGGTGTTCTTCCCAGCGGTCGGTTTCGAGAGGCTCCAGGGTGTATTCGGCAGGGAAGTAAGTGTGGCAGCCTGCCAGGTCAGGTTGTGAGGTAAGCAGCAGTTGCGCTGGATCGCTGGATTCGGACCCAAGCCGATCTCCGACCTGGAACGTCAACAGAAACAACCGGTTGATAGTCTCGAACTGTTCATGTGTCATAGGGTGTCCTTCATACGTGTAGTTGGAGTTGCCGGCAGGACGAAAATGCATCGTGGTTACGGAGTGTTAGTTTCATCAGTTGTTGGGTTTTTTTCCTTGCGGAGCACAGAGTCAATAAGGTTGGCATAGTCATTGCTTCGCTCGCCAACCAAGGCATCGAGTTGTTCGAGGCGCCGATTGGCTTGAAACAGTTCGTCAGCAATGTTGAGCGCCGACAAGATGGCTACTCGCAGGCTGTCCACGGTTTGGGTACTGCTGGTTACTTCTCGCATCTTACGGTCAACGTAAGCTGCCAGTTCGGAAATGTAGGCACTGTTCCCATCGCCGCGAATGTTATAAACCTGCCCGTAGATACAAACTTCGACCGTTTGCGTACCAGCTTCGCGTGCCATTGGACATCACCTCTGCAATTGCACTGGGTAGGGTGAGGGCGCTTCACTCCAGATGGACCAAGGTGCCTTTGGCATCCCATGTCTCCAGAGTGCGCTTTGGAGCAGCGTCTTGCCGTGAGTGTCTGCCGCACGAGCGAGCAGGCCTTGGGTGGGAAGGCTACCTTACCCACGTCGCGCGGCTTCCGTCAGCTCCGGTTCAACAAGAGCAATGGCATCTAGCATGGCCTCGACCTTGCTTTTGATGGCGTCTCGTTCATTGAGCATCTGGTGCAGACGTTGGTTGAGACGCTCGTTTTCTTCAGCACGCGCAGCCGCTTCTCGTTTGAGCGCAGCAACTTCGCGTTCCAGGGCTTCCTTTTCCTGGCGTAGGAGCTTGGTGTATTCGACAATGCGGTAGAGCTTGTCTTCCAAGTGATTGAACTTCTCCATTCCGTTGAGCGTCGTCACGGCTTTCCCTCTGGCTCGGTCGGTATGATGTTTTCTAAGTTCTGGTCCTGAGTACGTTAGTAAGGTTGTCGCAGCGAATCAGCGGATTGTTGCGCCAAGGTGCGTACGTAGCGCTTCTACCACCTGGCGATGCCGTTCGGCTACTTCTTCATCCGTGAGCGTGCGATCGGATGCACGATACCATAAGTTGAGCGTTAGGGCGCGTTGACCGGGTGGAATTTGCGCACCAGTGAAAACATCCCGTAGACGAACGAGTTCGAGTTCTGGAATAGCCAGGCGGCTAATAAAGTCCTGGATACTGGCAAAAGACAGTGTTGCGTCAAACACCGCTGAAATGTCCCGCTCCACCCGTGGGTAGCGAGGAAGAGGACAATAAGCCGGCAGTGGAACTTTGCCGGCCAAGAGTGTCGCCAGCTCAAGTTCGGCGACGTAGACAGGCTGCTTCATGTCGAAGCGGGAGGCTAAGGGAGGAGCGATGCGCCCAAGACGACCCACGGTTTGACCGGCGACCTGAAGCAAGGCTGCTTGTCCAGGAAGAAAACCCGGCAAGGTTGTCCCTTCTACTGGGGCGGCAAAAGTCATTGAAGAGCAGTGCAGAACATCGCAGAGGAGTTCCAGAATGCCTTTTAGGATGTGAAAGTTCTCACCCGTGGGTTGTCCGCGCCAATCGTCGGGTAAGTTACGGCCGGTTATTGCTAAGGCAAGGTGTTCCGTTTCCGTAAGCCGACCGTCTGCGTGGGTAAACACTTTACCTATCTCAAAGAGCCGGACATCGTCAATGCCAAACCGGAAGTTACGCGCCACGGCTGCCAACAAGCCGGGCAGCAGTGAGGTGCGCAGCTCGTTTTCTTGCTGGTCAAGGGGATTGGCAATGGGTAGCCCAGGCGGCGCACCGATTGCAGACAATACTTCACCCGAACACCAACTAAACGAGATGGCTTCGTAGAAACCGTGAGCCAGGAGTGTCTGGCGCAATATTCGCCGCCGTTCTTCGCCCGGCAAGTATTCACCGGCACCGTTCCAGGCCGGGAGTGTTGCCGGAATGGCGTCGTAGCCTACGTGTCGCACAACTTCCTCAATGAGGTCTTCTTCGATGCTCACATCCACGCGAAAGCTCGGCACAATCCACTCACTTTCGCCTTCATCTTCCGTGACCAGCTCAAAACCCAGCCCAGTGAGAATGTCGGCAGCTTTGGAAGGGGTGACTTCAACCCCGGTCAGGGCCGCAATGCGTGCATAGCGAAGGCGGACGGTGACGGGCGTCCGGGTCTTGGCAATAACATCGAGCGGGCCACCGACAACTGCTCCGCCGGCAACTTCAACGATGAGCTGGGCGCAGCGGTCAATCGCACGCCGGACATTTTCAAAATCAGCCCCCCGCTCAAAACGCCGGGAGGCCTCGGTCTGAAGACCAATTTTCCGTGCCGTGGTGCGGATAGAGGTCGGATCAAACCAAGCGCTTTCGAGTAGGACACAGGTGGTTGTCGGTGAAATCTCGGTATCTGCGCCGCCCATAATACCGGCAATGGCTACCGGGCGTTCGGCATCGCAAATCATCAGCATCTCCGGGGAAAGTGCCCGATGTACGCCGTCAAGTGTCACGATGGTTTCGCCAGGTTGCGCCGTACGCACGACAATGCACCTTCCAGCCAGCCGCTCGAAATCAAAGGCGTGCAGAGGATGTCCGAGTTCGAGCAGCACAAAGTTGGTGACATCTACGATGTTATTGATGCTGCGCTGTCCGACGGAGGCCAGGCGGCGCACTAGCCAATCTGGCGAAGGGCCTACCCGTACGCCCTGGATGAGACGCGCAGCATAGCGATGGCACAACTCTGGTGCTGCAATGTGAACATGCACCGGCGGGCTCTCACCGGCTGTGGCTTGCTCGGTCAGATGGATAGCAGGAAAAGACAACTGAGCACCAGTAAGCACCGCTGCCTCGCGTGCCAAGCCGAAGTGGCACAGCGCGTCCGGGCGGTTCGTGGTGAGGTCAAAATCAAAGATAAAGTCTCCGTTGTTAGGGGTTACTGCGTCCACAGGGAGCCCGGCCGCAGTGAACCGTTGGGCTAGCTCGTAGGCTGGAAGGTTAGGCTTGACGTAGGTTTCAAGCCAGTTGAGGCTTGCTTTCATAGACTAGCAGTTGTGGTCAGGGTTGGAGCATGTGGCCACAGGCCGTGCATGTGCGGGCGCGTTCATCGGCCCAGAAAGCATCAAACAGCGGTTCGAGTTGGGTCGTAATGTCGGTAACGTGAAGGGCAACTTCGTGCAGCCGATGGCCGCAGCGATCGCAGTACCAGGCAAAACGATCATGTTCGTCGGGTCGCCGCATCCGCTCGATGACTAACCCCAACGTGTTCGGTCCACGCTGTGGGGAATGCGGCACAAGGGGCGGAAGTAAGAAGACTTCGCCCTCGCGGATAGGCAACTCCCGAAACTGTCCATCTTCGATTAGACGCAGAGTGATGTCGCCTTCGAGCTGGTAGAAAAACTCTTCGCCAGGGTCAATGTGGTAATCCTTGCGCCGGTTGGGGCCGGCTACAACTGTCACCATAAATTCCCGATCTTTCCATATCTGTGCATTCCCGACCGGTGGACGGAGAAGATGCCGATGTTCTGCAATCCATTGGCGCAAGTTGACTGTGGCGAGCATGAGTTGTTCTCCACGACAGGAAGCGTGTTGACCTGGTTGCATTCTATGTTGTTGACGGTGCGCTGAAAACCCTTGGGTGGGGCAGAAGGCATCGCTGACAAGGAAGGATGCTTCATTGCTTTGGAGTGTGTTTCCGTGCCATAGTCACTTACCTCTACCGGCCGTAACTGTCCGGCAGAGGCCCTAGCTTGTCAAAGGGGTTTTCTTTCTGCTGTATGCGCCGTGCTTTCGATGATCTACCGGTGAGTACTGGCAGCCCATTGCCTGGCACCTTGTTCCTGATGGCAGCCACAACGGTTGTCGTTGTTGTGCGGGCACTTGTGCCGGCACCGTTGTTCTTTTTGCCTGAAGCCGTACTCAGGGGTGCCGTTTGGCAGTTGTTCACGGCAACGATAACGCCGCTGACTCCCTTTGGTTGGTTGATAGGGTTGCTTGTGCTGTACTTTTTCGGCAATGCCGTAGAACGTCTGCTTGGCACCGGGCGATTTCTGGCCCTGTGTTTCCTTGGTGGAGCAGCCGCCTATCTGGGAACCTTACTGATTGCCCTGTTGGTACGTCAGCTCTTACCTTCGCCAGTTCCATCATTTGTTTTCGCCGCTAGCTCATCCACGCTGTTTTCCCTGATGGTAGGTGTGTTTGCCGCACGCTTGTGGGATACCCCGGCGTTTTTCAATTTTGTCCTGCTGCGCGGGCGCACGATTTTCTATGTCTCGGCTGCCATCGACATCGTGTTTTTGCTGTATGGTTACCCAGACTCCGTTTCGGCATTGTGGGCTCTGGGGATTGGTTTCTTAGTGGCACGAGGGGACGAACTATCGCCACTTCGAACAACCTGGGCGCGGGTAACAGGGCCTTGGCGGCGTTGGCGCATTCGCCGTAAGTACAAGAACTTCCGTGTTGTTGAAGCAGAAATGCAGCGCATGTGGGATGAACTTGAAGAGCGCATGAATCGTGAAAAGTAAAAAATTTTACCATCCAAGGAATGAGAAAAGCCGGCCAGCCGGTAGAATCCCAGCCTTCAGCTTACCTAGAGGAGGACGAATAAAAGATGAAGCGAGTGTTGGCAGCCGACGACGACGTTGGTATTCGAGCCGTCATCAAAAGTACCCTAGGACGTGAGTTTGAGGTAGTGACTGTTGAAAATGGACGGATGGCGCTGGAACTGCTGGAACGAGATCCCAATTTTGCCTGCCTTTTGCTTGATCTCGAGATGCCCGAAATGGATGGCGGCGAGACCTACCGTCGGTTGCGCCAAATACCGGCCCTGGCTGATTTGCCGGTCATTGTCCTGACCGGAAATACGAGTGTGAAGACAGAAATGGATGCTTTGCGGGCCGGCGTTGTGACCTATTTTCGCAAGCCTTTCTCACCGTCCCAGCTTCTCTCAATCGTCAAGGCGGCAACACGTAATCGTTCCTAATACTGACCACGACACCCAGACATTACCTATGGTAGACGTTGCCAAGCTTTTGCGTGAAAAGTATGAGCCGGTCATCGGGCTAGAAATTCATGCACAGTTGAACACCCGTACAAAAATCTTTTGCCCCTGCCCAACGAACTTTGGAGCCGAGCCAAACGCCAACACATGTCCAGTGTGTTTGGGGCTACCCGGAGCGCTTCCGGTCCTCAACCAGTCCGCGGTGGAAAAGGCGATTTTTGCTGCCTTTGCCCTAAACTTACATATCAACGAGTATTCAGTGTTTTCCCGAAAAAACTACTTCTACCCAGATTTGCCTAAGGGCTACCAGATTTCGCAGTACGACCAGCCGTTTTCGGTCTCTGGCTTTGTGGAAATTCCCACCAGCGAGCGTGATGAAACTGGCCGCCCAGTTGAATGGCGACTAAAGAAATTTCGCATCCGGCGAATGCATCTTGAGGAAGATGCTGGCAAAAGCCTGCACGAAGGAATGCCTGATTCCGAAAACTCATCGTATGTGAATCTGAATCGAAGCGGCGTACCGCTGGTGGAGATTGTCAGCGAACCGGACTTTCGCAGCAGTTGGGAAGCCTATGACTACGTGCAATACCTAAGACGTGCTCTGCTGTATGTCGATGCATGTGACGGCAATATGGAAGAAGGTAGCTTGCGCTGTGATGCAAACGTCTCGATTCGGCGACGCGGCAGTACAACGCTTGGTACTCGTACAGAGATCAAAAATCTCAACTCATTCCGGTTCATTCAGCGAGCAATTGAGTACGAAATTGCGCGCCAGGTGAGGATTCTCGAAGAAGGCGGACACATCGTACAGGAAACCCGCCTGTGGAGTGAGCGTGAAGCTCGCACCTACGCCATGCGGAGCAAGGAAGAAGCCCATGACTATCGTTATTTCCCTGAGCCCGACTTGCCGCCGCTAGTGCTCACGGCCGAAACTATCGCCGCTCTGCGCAGCCGGATGCCAGAACTCCCCGAACCGCGCCGCCAGCGCTTTGTCGAAAGCTATGGCCTTTCTTTTGAAGACTCGATGTTGATGACGACAACCCGCGAGATGGCTGACTTCTTTGAGGCATGTGTCAAGGCGAGCGGTAATGCCCGGGCTGCCTTCAACTGGATTGCCAACGAGTTGCTGGCGCGCATTCCGGCTGAGAAACTTTCTCTGGAAACCTCGCCTATTAGCCCAACAGCACTCGCAGAACTCATCGGCCTGGTTGCTGACGGCACGCTCAGCAACAAGCTGGCTAAGGAGGTCTTCGAGCGGATGTTGACAAGCGGCAAATCTGCCAGAGAAGTCGTCCAAGAGCTGGGTGGTGGGCAGATTTCAGACGTTGGGCAGATTGAAGCTGTTGCGGCTGAAGTCATTGCAGCCAATCCCAAGCAGGTGGCCGAATACCGCGCTGGAAAAACCCCCCTGCTGGCTTTTTTCGTAGGACAGGTCATGAAGGCGACAAAGGGGAAAGCCAATCCCCAACTTGTCAATGAAGTGCTCAAACGGTTGCTCAGCACGCCGTAGTTGGCTTGGTGGCCTGCCAAAAGCAGCCGGGGGAAACGGGCTGTTTCTCTAGGCAGTGGCTACGGCACAATGAACTGGACTTCCATACCCCGGCGGGCTTCAAGAACGCGCGCTGCTGGCACTTTCAAAGCCGCAATCTCAAGATAGCCGGTGCTGGAAAAAAGAGCGAACAGCTCATTGGGTTGAGCTTCGGCATAATGGGTGACAAACTTTGTAACTTCCCGACTCTTGGCCGGGTCTTGCGGGTGAATAACCAGAAACCGGCCGCCGGCGCGCAGAGCCGCCAACGAGATGTGCTCTTTGGTGAAGTTAGTAAAGCAGTTACCGAAACGGTCAATGTGCAGGATGGCACCTCGCAGGCGTTTGGGATTGGAGACATCCGGGCGCGGCACGTCAAAGCGAACATAATCCGTGATGGGTTCGCCCATCTTTCGAGGATCCACTCCCTTAGCGAGGTAACCGGCAATGGGTGCAAAGATATCCCGCCCGTGAAAGGTGGGACACACGGGTTGGCGAAAGTAGTAGTCAGCCGTGATGTGAATGACGCGGTTGACCGTTTCTGTCTGGTAAACATAGCTGAATAGCCCATTGTCTGGCCCGATGAAGTTGTAGTTGTCAGTCATCACCAGAATTGGGCGACGCGCCGAGCCGACCGTCGGATCGACCACGGCCACGTGCGTGGTAAACCGTGGGAAATACGACATGGCGCTATTGAGTACGAAGGCGGCTGCAAAAATGTCGTGGGGAGGAATGTCGTGGGAAATATCCACAATGTCCACATCCCGGTGGATGTCCAAAATGACACCTTTCATAGCCGCAACAAAGTGATCAGCCGTGCCAAAATCAGTCAGGAGCGTCACAAGGGGGCGCTTGGACATAGAAGGGAAATCTCCGTGTCAGGTACGGGTATTGCTGAGGACGAAGATGAGGCTATTTGATGCAATGTACAACATACGCCGGAGGCAAGTTCCACCAGATTGGAAACCGCTCGACGTGCCGGAAACGTGCTTGGAGCGCCCGGCGGACTCGTTGCCCCGGTGGGGTTGGCACCGTATGAACGTACTGAAACAATGTGAAAGTATTTCCCGGGGCGAGAGCCGCGGCGACGGCATCTAGGATTTCCGTCCGCTCGCAGGCCGGCAGCCATGACAAAGGCAAGCCACAGAAAATTGCCGCTGGCGGGTATGGACGGTTTATCAGATACCGTGCCAGATTGGCAGCATCGTCGCACACCACGTGCGCACGCGGCACACGGCGACGCAAAAAATCAGCCAGTTCAGGATTGCGCTCAATGGCCAACAGCTCAGCTTCCGGCGGCAGTGCCGCCAGGATAAATGTTGTGAAGGCCCCTGTTCCAGGCCCTAACTCTACGACGAGGCGCGCCGTACGTAAGTCGGTCCTAGAAAGCATGCCCTGGGCTAGACTTTTTGAGCTGGGGGCAATCGCGCCTGTATATCGTGGGTGCTTGACAAAGGACTTCCAGAAAATAGCCGTTGTGCTCTTCATTGGGGGACGACAAAAACGAATGACAAGCTCAAGTAAAAGTAAAAAGCAGCCCAGATATAGCGTACCCTTTGTTTGGCGACAAACGTCTTTTTAGTTGAGGCGGTGCATGTGTGTTAGAGCAAGAAGCGACAGGTTGTTGTGTCATCAAAGGTCAAGAGAGCTCGGTCGCAGGTACTGAAGGCATGTTTTTACGCTTGGGGAAAGCTTCTCGACTTAGCCGCGTTTGTTTGTCGGAACAAGTCTGGGTTCTAGCGTATAAGCTGTGAAAAGCTATGAAAGGCAAAAGCAGCCTAGGAACAATTCATTGGTGCTTGGTGGAGGATGACTTCTACAATGCTTAGCTTGCGTCGGTGGTCGCTTGCATGGCTTTGGGCCGTCGGGTGTGGTTGGGCAGTGGTGGTCTTGCCGTGGCAACCAGTGCCTGCGGCTTCCTGGCATCTGCCGAAGCCAAGTACGCAGGCGCAGCCAGATAAAGCAAAGGAAAACAGTAAGCAGGGGGAGAAAAACGGCGGAAAGAAGCGTTCGGACAAGAACCCTGAAGAAGCCGCCCGCGACAAGATACCCAAGGCAGAGAAGCCTAAAGCCGTCAAGTTCAATAAACCGGAGACCTGGGATGGGGAGACGGTTGCCGAAGTCGTCATTTACGCTTACGGCAGCCGGCCGGTCATTGACTACGTGTTCACAAATGCGCGTTTTGAAGGGATCATCAAGATTGCAGTTGACGACAACCAACCACCCATAGAAGGAAAAATCCTAGAGTACATCCTGCGCCGTGAAACATCTGACCGCAACTGCGTCCGCATTGAGGTTGAACTTCCCAGCCCACAGGGAGGAGAGCCCCAACAACTGGTGTTTGGGTTCAACGGCTACACCAACTGGGCCGCGCGAAATCGTCAATCCATCACGCTCACTCCAGAGGCTCAGGCGACGTTTCTAGCTTCGCTCAAGCACGATCACTTTGCCCTTCTGCGCTACAAAGAAGACGGGACGACCGTAACGCGCGTCCCTGGCGAGCGCATTATGGGCATTGATACGATTGGTCTGGAACTCACCCACCGCGATGGCTCCAAAACAAAGTACTTCATCAGCAGCCAGACGTACCACATTCTGCACCTGGAATACGAGGTTCAAGTCAGTCCTGAAGACAAGCCATTGCGGTTTCGGGAGTCATTTTACGATTTTCGTCCAGTGCAAAACATCCTTGTGCCAATGCGCAAAGAGTTGTACGAAAACGGCAAGTTCAAGCAGCGGATCGAGTTCCGGGATGTTCGATTTCGCCTAGCCAAGCTCGATGAAGACTTGTTTTTCCGTTTGTAGGTACTGGGTGTCCCGCTGGTGGCAAAGGCAGCAACACAAGCGCACAGGGTTTTCGGTCGTCAGGCAAGGCGTTGACGGCCAAGCCATAACGCCACTGCTGCCACGGGGCTTTGTCTGCCTGTCTGGAGAGCTGTGGGCAGCCCAGTCTCCGTTGCACATTATGCCTGGAGAAGCTGTGACTGTTGTCGGCAGCCAAGGGGTTTGGCTGGTGGTGTATCCTAAGGAAGCCAGCTTGAACAAGGGAATTGCCGGCAGCCAGACAATCCAAGCGGCTCCGAAGCCCAGTTGTTAGTCCCCCTGCCTCAATGGAATCAACTGACCAAAGTCATGTCTGCTCTGCTAGATGATCTCAACCCCGAACAACGCGCTGCCGTCACCACAACCGAAGGGCCACTGCTGGTGATTGCCGGGGCCGGTTCTGGAAAAACGCGGGTAATTGCGCACCGCATTGCCTATTTGCTCGACCAGGGGCTGGCGCGTCCTGAACAAATCCTGGCCGTGACCTTTACTAACAAGGCGGCTTTTGAAATGAAAAACCGCGTCCACCAGCTTCTACCACCTTCCCGGCGGCGTGGAGAGTTGCTGGTGTCTACTTTCCACAGCTTTTGCGTCCGTGTTTTGCGTCGCCACCTGGACCGCCTTGGCGGAAGCTACACCCGTGATTTCACGATTTACGACACTGATGACCAAGGGCGACTCATCAAAGCCTGTCTCAAGGAGCTTCAAATTGACGAAAAGCAATTTCCCCCACGAATGATTCAGTACGCCATCAGCCGCGCCAAAAACCAAGGTGAGACGCCAGAGACTATGGCGCCGGCTTTTGATCCCAGGGGGGAGGTTTTTCTGAAGGCCTTCCGGCTCTACGAAGCGCGACTAGCTGCGGCCAATGCCCTGGATTTCGATGACTTGTTGTTGCTAACCGTACGATTGTTGCGGCGATTTCCAGACGTGGCCGAGGCCTACCAGGACCGCTTTCGCTACATTCTCATTGATGAGTACCAAGACACCAATCCACCGCAGTTCAACTTGGTGCGGCTGTTGACGCAACGCCACCAAAATTTGTGCGTTGTCGGCGATCCGGATCAGGCAATTTACGGGTTTCGGGCAGCGGATATCCGCAACATTCTGGATTTTGAGCGCCACTATCCGCAGGCTAAAACCATTGTTCTGACGCAGAATTACCGCTCGACAAAGATCATTCTTCGGGCTGCCAACGCGGTCATCCGGCACAACCGTGCCCGCTGGGAAAAGCAGCTTACAACGCACAACCCTGTTGGCGAGCCCATTCGGTGTTTTGTTGCTCCCAATGCAGAAACTGAGGCCGAGTGGGTCATTGAGGAGCTAATCCGCTGGCAACGTCAGCGAGCCCATTTGCCGGAGACCGAAACCTGCGCTGCCATCTTGTACCGGACAAATGCTCAGTCACGGTTGTTTGAAGAAGCATGTCGGCGACGTGGCATCCCATATGTGCTGGTTGGCGGTTTTTCTTTCTATCAGCGGGCTGAAATCAAGGACGCCCTAGCTTACCTGCGGCTGTTGCTCAACCCGCATGACGATGCGGCATTTGAACGCATTGTTAACGTGCCAGCACGAGGCATCGGGAAATCCACCTTGGAAAGCATTGCCGCCTGGGCCGTGCGCGAAGGGCTTTCGCGCTGGGCAGCCATGGAGCAGGCGATAGCAGAAGGCGTCCTGAACCCGCGCGCAACGGCGGCGCTAGCCGGTTTTGCCGGACTGATTCGTGAGTTGCAAGCTCAGTTGGAAAGTTCTTCTCTCGCTGACCTTGTGTCGGCGGTGATCACCCGATCGGGCTACTTGGAGATGTTGATCCGAGAAGGTACGCTCGAAGCCGAGAACCGCCGACAAAATCTCGAAGAACTTGTTACAGCCGCTGCGGAGGCAGATGACCGGAGAGCCTCGCTGCGGGAGTTTCTTGACCAGGCTGCGCTTGTGTCCGACACCGATGACCTTGTGGACAACGCCCCTGTCACGCTGATGACGGTTCACAGCGCCAAGGGATTGGAGTTCCCACTGGTCTTCGTGGTTGGATTGGAGGAAGGTCTATTCCCACACGTGCGCGTTATGGATGACAGCGAGGAACTGGAAGAAGAACGGCGGCTTTTTTACGTAGCCATCACCCGCGCCAAGCAGCAGCTTTACCTGACTCAGGCACAGCGACGCCGGGTATACGGTGAAGAACGACTCACTGACCCATCCCAATTTTTGGAAGAAATCCCGGAAGATACCGTACAGCTTCTCGCTCCTTCGGGCAGCGCCACAGCCGAGCCTTCCTCCACCAAAAAACTGCCCAGAAACCAGATAGTTTCTGATCAATTTCGACTGGGCGACCGGGTTGAACACGCTACCTACGGCACAGGCCAAGTGGTTCGCGTAGCCGATGGCAAGCTCGACATTGCTTTTCCGGGCAAAGGCATCAAGCGGTTTGTCGCTGCGGCTGCCCCCCTAACCAAGCTGCCCCGGAAGTAAGCTCTTCTGTTATGCCGGTTTGCCGGTAAGCTACGGCCCGATTGACGCCCTCGCAGGCTTCTCATACATTCCGCGATGTCCTGCCCGGCTTGCCTGAGTACTCCCAACAAGTAGTCGGTGCGTGGCCCCGGCCTGTTTGTGAGACGCAAATGCTAAAGAAAACAGCTCATCTGCAAGTCATAGATGCTGCCTCCACACCGCCGGTGACGCAGCCGGAAAAGGTAGAAACCCTGGTGGCACAACGGCTGCGGAAATCCTATCGTGGGCGCGAGGTGGTTTCAGATGTTACCCTCCACATCGGACGCGGAGAGGTTGTGGGCCTTTTAGGACCTAACGGAGCCGGCAAGACGACAACCTTTGCCATGATCGTCGGCTTAGAAACACCGGATGCCGGCATCATTACTTTGAATGGTGAGGACATTACCGGGCTTCCAATATACCAGCGCGCCCGCCGGGGGATTGGCTACTTGCCCCAGGAGGCTTCGATTTTTCGGAAATTGACCGTTGAGAACAATATCTTGGCAATTCTCGAAACGCTTAATCTGTCGGCTACGGAGCGCCAGACCCGGCTGGAAGCTCTGCTTGATGAGCTGGACCTCAGACATGTCCGCCGCACGATGGGATACGCGGTCTCAGGGGGCGAGCGTCGCCGAACCGAGATTGCCCGCTGTCTGGCCATCGAGCCCAATTTTATCCTTTTGGACGAACCCTTTGCCGGTATTGATCCCAAAGCCGTGATCGAAATTCAGGGCATTGTGGCCCGTTTGCGGGAAAAAGGTATCGGGGTATTGATTACCGACCACAACGTGCGCGAAACCTTGGCGATTACGGATCGCGCCTACATCATCAGTGAGGGCCGTATCTTTCGCGCCGGCCGGCCTAGCGAGCTAACCTCAGATCAGGAAGTGCGAAAGGTGTACCTCGGAGAGAACTTTCGTCTTTAGGGTTAGGTGTTGTCGGTTATGATGAACCTGCGTCCACAACTTGCGCCGCGCGCAGAGCAGCGTCTTGGGTTGGTGCTGACGCCTCAGATGCGGCAGCGTATCGAGATGCTTAGCATGACGCTGGCTGATCTTGCCGAGCTGACCGTGCAGGAAATCGCCGAGAACCCACTGCTCGAAGAAGTTGATCCCCAAGAACCAGTAGAAAGCATATCCCTTGCCGATGAACTGACTGCGGCCGATAGGCTTCTTGATGGGGAAGAAATAGAGACGTTTCAACCCGACACTGAAGCACCGGTTGAGGTCGAACCAGAATTAGCTTCCCCCATACTGGACTCAAACTCGGCAACCTCCACTTCTGACGAGGCCTCTGACGAGCCGCAGGAGACCACCGATGCCTTCGCCGAAGTGGACTTCGGCTCATTTTTCGAGCATTACCTCGATCCGGGTTACCGCACCTTGGGCGAATATGAAGAACAGGAAGAGCCCACCCTTGAGAACCGCCTCTGTCGCCAGCCGACATTGCATGAGCATCTTCAGGCGCAAATTGCGTTGTTGCATGTGCCAGCGGATGTTCGCGCTGCCGCCGAAGCCATTGCTGCCAGTCTTGACGAGCGTGGTTTTCTGGCCGACTCGTGCGCAGAGATTGCAGCAATTGGCGGTTGGACGCTTGAGGTTGTGGAAACTGCCCGCCGGGCCGTACAACGGCTTGATCCCGTCGGATGTGCGTCGCGCGACGTGCGGGAATGTTTCGTCGTACAGCTTGAACAGCAAGGTCACGGCGACCGCCTGGCTGTACAGTTGGTACGCGACTATCTTGACTACCTTGTGCCGTCTCGCTGGTCCGAACTGGCCAAGATGCTGGGTGTTAGCTGTGACATCATTGCCCAAGAAGTGGCCCTGATTCGCCAACTCGATCCTTTTCCCGGCCGTCGCTTTGCGCGTGTCAGCGACGGGCTGTTGCAGGGTCCCCAGTTGGTACAGCCAGAGTTGTTTATCGAAAAGGTCGGCAATGATTACGTTATCCGCTTCAACGACGACGGCCTACCGCAACTCCGCATCAGCCCCAAATACCGCCGTTTGCTAGAGAACCCAGAAACCCCACGTGAAGAGCGCGAGTTTGTCCGTGACCGCTTGCGGGCTGCCATCGATCTGCTGCGCAACATTGATTATCGGCGCCGGACAATCTACCGGATTTGCGAAGCCATTGTGGAGCGCCAGCGCGACTTCCTCGATTACGGTCCAGCCTATATCAAGCCCATGATGCTCAAAGACATTGCCGAGCGGGTTGGAATTCATCTGTCGACAGTCAGTCGGGTGGTCAACGGCAAGTATGTGCAAACGCCCCTAGGCATCATCGAACTGCGGCGCTTCTTTACTGAAGGTTTACCCAAAGACAACGGTGAGGTGGTTTCCACGGATGTCATCAAAATGAAGATCAAAAAGCTCATTGCTGAAGAAGACCCCCGCGAACCCCTCACAGATGACCAAATTGCCCGCCTCTTAGCCCGGGAAGGGCAACGTCTTTCGCGGCGGACGGTGGCAAAGTATCGTGAACAGATGCATATTCCTGGCTCACGAGAGCGCCGCTTGGTCACTGGCTAGTGACAACGTCCCCCGAGGGATGCAAGACTGAAAAGCGCGCTGGTGACGGGCTATCCTTGTCCTTGGACTACATCAATGACCTGTGCTCCTTCTTCGCGCCCTGACCGCCTAGTACACGCTATAGCTGCTAAGGACACGGTGCGGGTTGTCGCCGCAACTACAACCCAGCTAGTACAAGAAGCCTGTCGGCGGCACAAAGCCTGGAAAACGGCCACGGTGGCACTGGGACGGGCACTGACCGGAGCGGCGCTGATAGCAAGCTCATTGAAAACCAACGAGCGGGTCACAATCTACATTGAAGGGCGCGGCCCCATCGGCACAATTGCGGCAGAAGCGGATGCACATGGTGCTGTGCGTGGCTATGTGCAGCATCCCCAGACAGATATGCCGCTGCGTCCCGATGGCAAGCTCAATGTGGGAGCAGCAGTGGGCAAAGGAGTGCTTCACGTCATTCGTGAGGGCGGCTTTGAGATTGGGTTGAAGGAATCCTACCGTGGTTCTGTTCCCCTGGTGTCAGGCGAGATTGCAGAGGATTTGACCTACTATCTGTCTGCTTCCGAGCAGATTCCATCGGCGATGAGCCTTGGAGTGTACATGGAGCCGGGCGACGGCGTGGTAGGTGCCGCCGGTGGTTTTCTTGTGCAGGTTTTACCCGGGGCTGACGATGCTATCGTGTCCCACTTGGAACGCACGGTGGCGGCCGCGCCGCCGATTACTGAGATGGTCCGCGCCGGTGCAACACCGGAAGACCTTGTTCAACAGGCGATTGGGGGCCTCGATTGGCGGCTACTGGCAGAGCGCCCGTTGAAGTTTAGCTGTACATGCTCGCATGAACGGACAGAACGCTTGCTAAGGGCGCTTGGTGTGGAAGAAATAAAAGCCCTCTTAGCAGAACAAGGGCAGGTTGAGGTTACATGCCATTATTGCAATGCCGTGTATCGGCTTTCGGCTGAGGACCTGCAGCGACTTATTGCCCTTGAAACGAACGGATGAAATGTCCATCACGAAAGGCGGAAAGGCATTGTTACCGTCTGTTCGGCTGCATTTACCTGCCCTAGCAATTCCGCCGCTGCCACTCACTTTGGAAACACTACTTTCTGGTGCTGTCTCACCCATGCTGCTCGTGTCGTGTCGTTTGTTGCTAGCGTTTTGGCTGGTTACCGGCTTTGTGATGGCTCCGTGGTTGAACCTGGCAGTGCCGGCACAGGTCAGCCGCGGCAAATCGAATGCCAAACCAACGACACCAAGCGCTTCCCCAGCGGCCAAAGAAGATTCAAAAGAAACCTCTCCGCTCAACGAAACCGCCCTTGCCGGGCTTAAGTTTCGGGCCCTTGGCCCTGCCATTGCTTCCGGCCGCATTGCTGCCCTGGCGGTTGATCCGCGTAACCGCCGCCGTTACTTTGTCGGCGTTGCCTCGGGCGGTGTCTGGAAAACCACCAACGCCGGTGTCACCTGGACGCCTGTTTTCGATGACCAGCCATCTTTTTCCATTGGCGCCGTAACGATTGATCCAAAGCATCCCTTCCGCATCTGGGTTGGCACAGGTGAAAACAACTCACAGCGCAGCGTAAGTTACGGCGATGGCGTCTATCGTTCGGATGATGATGGGCGGACATGGCGCAACATGGGGCTGAAGGAATCCGAGCACATTGCCCGCATTCTTGTCGATCCACGGGATTCGGAGACGGTTTATGTCGCCGCCCAGGGCCCCCTGTGGCGGTCAGGCGGCGACCGTGGGCTATACAAAACAACCGACGGCGGACAAAGTTGGCAGCGGATTTTAGACATCAGTCCAGATACCGGCGTCACGGATGTTGTCATGGACCCGCGCAATCCAGATGTAATGTTGGCGGCTGCCTATCAGCGACGGCGGCATGTCTGGACGCTTATTGACGGCGGACCTGAGAGCGCGATTTACAAAACAACCGATGGCGGCAAAACCTGGCGCAAAATCACGGCCGGTCTGCCTACGGTTGACCTAGGCCGAATTGGTCTGGCCATATCACCAGCTAACCCAGATGTCGTCTACGCATGCGTGGAAGCTGCTGATGGCAAGGGTGGCATCTTTCGTTCATTAGACGGCGGTGAAACCTGGGAACGGCGCAACCCGTTTGACCAGACGGCAATGTATTTCAGCACGATTGTCGCCGATCCGCGCCAAGTAGATCGGGTGTACGTCCTCAATGTGTTTCTGATGGTTTCCAACGACGGGGGTAAGACACTGAAGCCGATGCCGGGGATGCGGCATGTCCACGTGGATCACCACGTGTTGTGGATTGATCCGGCCGACCCGGATTATTACCTCGTGGGCTGTGATGGGGGCGTTTATGAGAGTTTTGACCGCGGACAGTCCTGGCAGTTCAAGGCCAACCTACCGGTGACGCAGTTTTACGATGTGACAGTAGATAACAGCGAGCCGTTTTACTTTGTCTACGGGGGAACGCAGGATAACAACACCCTTGGCGGCCCGTCACGGACGCGCCATGCCCACGGGATCACTAATGCCGACTGGTTTGTGACCGTTGGCGGAGATGGCTTCCACGTGCGCGTAGACCCAACCGATCCGAACATCGTCTATTGCGAGTACCAGTACGGGAATCTCTTTCGTTTTGACCGTCGCACCGGCGAGCGCGTTGGGATTCAGCCCAAAATCGGCCCCGACGACCCGCCGTTGCGCTGGAACTGGGATTCGCCGTTCATCATCAGTCCGCACGATCCCAAGCGGTTGTACTTTGCTGCCAACCGGCTCTTTCGCAGTGATGACCGGGGGAACAGTTGGCGGGCTGTCAGCGGCGATCTGACCCGTCAACTCGACCGTGACAAGCTGAAGGTTTTTGGCAAGGTCTGGGGGCCCGACGCGGTAGCCAAGCATGCCTCAACTTCCTTTTACGGCAACATCACCACCCTTGCTGAGTCACCCAAGCAAGAAAATCTACTGTTTGTCGGCACGGATGACGGCTTGGTACAGATTTCCGAAGATGGCGGCGCAAATTGGCGGAAGCTAGAAACCTTCCCTGGCATACCGGATCAAACCTTGGTCAGCCGGGTCGTGCCCTCCCAGCACAATGCCAAGGTGGTGTATGTCGCATTTGACAACCACAAAAATGGCGATTTCAAGCCCTATCTGCTCAAATCGTCCGACCTAGGGCGAACGTGGGTCTCATGTGTAGGCAACCTGCCTGACCGTGGTTCAATCAAGTGTCTGGCTGAAGACCCAGTCAATCCTAACGTCCTGTTTGTTGGGACGGAGTTTGGATTGTGGTTCACACCCAATGGCGGAAACCGCTGGATTCAGCTCAAAGGTGGGCTCCCGACCATTGCCGTGCATGACATTGCGATTCAAACCCGTGAGCATGACCTTGTCATTGCCACGTTTGGGCGCGGTATTTACATTCTGGATGATTACCGCGCGCTGCGCACGGTGACAGAAGAGTTGCTGGCACAGCCAGCGCAAACCTTTCCGGTGCGTGATGCCTGGCTGTATGTCGAATCTGAGCCGCTGGGAAATGGGAAGCGGGGTTTTCAGGGAGATGCGTTCTACGTAGCCGAAAACCCGCCGTTTGGGGCTGTCCTGACCTATTACCTGAAGGAAGCCCCCAAGACGAAAAAACAGCGCCGCCAAGAAGCCGAAAAGAGGGGCGATAACGTACCTTACCCGACCCGCGACGAACTGCGGGCAGAAGCCCAAGAAGAACCACCAATGACATTTGCTGTGGTAACGGATGAGCAGGGGAATGTCGTCCGGCGCATCATGGCGCCCCAAGAAGCTGGCTTCAACCGCGTGGCCTGGGACCTGCGCACGCCTGCCCCGCAGCTTCCACCGCCGCCCCAAGAAGAAGAAAATCCCTTTGCTCGCCCACCGATGGGGTGGTTTGTGCTGCCGGGGACGTATACCATCACCCTGTATCAGCGGGTTGATGGCGTCACAAAACAGCTTGGCGCACCCCAAACTTTTCGCGTCCGGTTTCTCGACGAGCGGGCGGCTGAAGATGTCCGTGCCTTTGAGGACTTTCATCGGCGGTTGCTGACGGCGCAGCGGACGATGCACGGCGCGCTGGAGACGGCGCAGGAAGTGCAAACTCGACTGACGGCTGTCAAGCGCGCCATTCTGGAGACGCCGGCAGCAGATGCTAAGTTGCTTGATGAAACGACAGCGCTGACCCGGCGGCTCGATGCCCTGATGGTACGTTTGCGTGGGGATCGCGTACTTCAGGCGCGCAATGAAAATACGCCACCGGGTCTGGCCGAGCGGTTGTCGGAAATCGTAGCAGAGCGTAGCGCTACGCTTGCTCGTCCAACGCAGACCCACGAAGAGCAGTACGCCATCGTAGCCACAGGATTGCGGCAGGCACTTAGTGAGCTGCGCGCTGTGTCCGACGAGCTTGGACAGATTGAGAAAACTCTTGAGTCATTAGGTGCGCCCTACACGCCGGGCCGCTTCCCTTCCTGGCCAGAACGGTAAGGTGCTCTGTCCGGCATGACCTCGCCTGACGGCCAGGCTATGCTGTGGCCAACCGTGAACCTTCACACATAAAGGAAATGAAACCGCTATGGCGCGCGCCAAAATTGTTGCCACTATTGGCCCGGCTTCCCGGTCTCCGGAAATCCTCCGCGCCCTGCTAATGGCCGGGGTCAACGTGGCCCGGATCAACATGTCGCACGGCGACCAGGAAGGGCATGCCGAAGTCATTCGGTCACTTCGTCAGTTGGCAGCGGAACTCCACCAGCCCCTTGCCATTCTGCTGGATTTGTGCGGTCCCAAAATCCGCACCGGGCGATTGGTTGGCGGCGAGCCGGTGACCCTAGTGTCAGGCAACCGGATTGTCATTACGCCGGAGGACATTCCTGGTACGGCCGAGCGCATTAGTTGCAGCTACGAAGGCTTGGCGTATGACGCCCGACCTGGCGATCGCATCCTGATCGATGACGGCCTGATTGAACTCAGTGTGACAGCGATTCACGGCAGAGAAGTAGAGTGCCTTATTCTCAACGGTGGAGTCCTAGGCGAACGCAAAGGTATCAACCTGCCAAACATCCCTACATCGCTGCCTTCTATGACCGACAAAGACCGCGACGATCTGCGCTTTGGCATCGCCCAGGGCGTAGATTATGTGGCACTGTCATTTGTACGTTCGGCTGAAGACTGCCGGCAGTGCAAAAACTACATTGCCGCCCTTGGCGCCCAGACCCCCCTCATTGCCAAGATCGAGAAGCCCGAAGCCCTAAACCACCTCGACGAAATCCTCGATATTGTGGATGGGGTCATGGTGGCGCGAGGTGATCTCGGCGTTGAAGCTGAAACAGAACGAGTGCCCATTTTTCAGAAAGAGATTATCCGGCATGCCAATCGGAAGGGGCGGATAGTTATCACAGCTACGCAGATGTTGCAGTCCATGGTGGACAATCCGCGTCCGACTCGTGCCGAAGCTTCGGACGTAGCCAATGCCATTCTTGACGGTACAGACGCTGTTATGCTGTCGGCCGAATCGGCAGCCGGAAAGTATCCCCTTGAAGCCGTACGTACGATGCGACGTATTGTGGAATACACTGAAGAAGCTTTTGCCGGGCAGCAGTCTTGGCGCACCGGTCTCAACAAGTTCATGAACCTTCAGGGCACCTCGTCTCTGCGTGCGCTTTCGGAAGCAGCGGTTTTTGCGGCAGAAAATATCGGTGCGCGGGTAATAGCCGTGTTTACTGAAGGGGGCAAGATGGCGCGCGCATTGGCTTTGTTGCGTCCGAAGCAGCGGATTGCCGCAATTACGGCGGATACTCGAACTTATCAGCAACTTTCGGCTGTGTGGGGAATTGAACCCCTACTTATGCCAAACCCGCCTGATATGAAGGATTTGTTTGCAAACGGTATTGCGTTACTTCTGCGGCTGGGTTGGATTGAGTCAGGCGAACAGCTCGTTGTGCTGGCAGGGAAGATCAAGGGGCTACCGGTCAATAACCTTGTGCATCTCCAGCGAGTCAGCCAGTGAGTTTCAACCGGTTGGCTTTCCGATCTATGCTTGGCAGCACCGTGCTTCGGCGTCACCTATTGTGCACACACCAAAGCTCAGTTCTGGGAGAACCTCTATGAGTTTGCAAACAACTGCACCCAACCAAACCAGTCTCCCGGTACCCATACCGGCTGTTATTATTTCCGGCTTTCTAGGCAGTGGCAAAACAACGCTGTTGCTCGCAGTACTGCATCACATGCGCCGCCTGGGACGCAAAGTAGCTGTGCTGATGAATGAATTTGGCGACATCAGCATTGATGGCGAACTCCTACGGGGAGAAGGCTTTAGCGTTGTCGAGCTAAGCGATGGGTGTATCTGCTGCCAGATTGGTGAGGATTTTGTGCAGGCGTTCACCGAAGTTGCTGCGCGACAGCCGGAATTCATCTTTGTTGAAGCAACTGGACTAGCTGACCCGGTGGACTTGCTCGACCAGGCCACTGCACCTCACCTGCTTGATCGTGTCACCATAAGCCGGCTGGTGACCGTGGCCGATCCTAGAAACTTCACCCGTCTGTCAAAAGTGCTCAAAGCCATTGTCAAACGCCAAACCCAGTTTGCCGATGTCGTTGTTATTGGAAAGGCCGATGAAGCCACACCGGAGCAGATTGCGGACATCCGGCGGTATGTTGAAGAGAACAATCCGTACGCTCAGGTGTACTTAGCAACTCATGGCATAGTAGCCGGGGACGAAACATTCCGGTGGCTACTTGCTGAAATAGAACCGGCTGAACGTGAACGCCGGCGGGCCGCTATGCGGGAAAAGATCGCTGCGCTCAATGAGCAGGAATACAAAGCCCATACGGATTTTCACTCCATGTCCTGCCGGTTGCTGCGTCCATTGCTCCGGGAGCGCTTCGAGCAGTTCATGCGCCAGCTTCCCTCGGATATTGTGCGCGCCAAAGGCTTCTTGCGTTTTGAGGGCGAAGAGGGTTTGTGGGTTATGATGTACGTCAATGGCGATCTCTATATTCGCCCTGTGACGCTGTCGCCTTCGCCCGAAGAGCACCTTGTCTTTATTGGCGCAAGGATTGACCACGCCCAGCTTACTAGTGCCCTGTTAGCCTGTGAAGGAAGACGCCGCCCTTTAGCCATTGTGTAATGGCGTTTTGAGCCCGAGGACGCACAAAAAACCCTGCCACCTCATCACGTAGGTTTTATGTCTGGAAAATCACGTAAATCAAAAACATCTCCAAAGCCGAGTGCGGCCTCTCTAGAAAAGCTTCTAGACAAGGGCGATGCTTACTTTGAAGAAGGGGAGCTTGAGGAAGCTGAAGCCATCTACACCAGGGCTCTGGCACTTGACCCCCAGTCGCCGGAGGTGCTCATTCGGCTAGGGGCGCTGCTTCTTGAAACTGAGCGCTACAACGAAGGTGTAGAGTACTTGCGGAAAGTCGAACGCCTAGCACCAACCGACGTGCGCCCACTTCATTTGCTCGGAGCCTTCTACGTTGAAGAAGGCGAGTTTGACCTCGCAGAAGAATACTTCAAGCGCGCGCTAAAGCTAGAGCCCAACGAGGCGCTGAGCCACTACAACTATGGCAACTTCCTGTCAGAAGTTGGGCGGCTGGTCGAAGCAGAGGCGGCTTACCGGCGGGCCGTTGAACTCGGGCCGGATGAACCGCTGCACTACTTGGGGCTGGGTGGACTTTTGGCCGATCTGGAAAGGTACGATGAAGCCCTAAAACAGTTTCAGATAGCGCTTGACCTTGACCCCCGTGATTCGCGCATCTATCTCGACTTGGGAGATTTACTGATGGCGATGGAGCGCGTTGACGAAGCCTTGAAAGCCTACCGCGAATCCGTGCGGATTGATCCCCACAATGTGCTGGCGCGCTATGGCCTGGGGGTGGCGTTGCTGGCCCGTGGAGAGGCTGAAGCAGCTTCTCATGAGTTGAAGGAAGCTATTGCAGACGGGTTAGAAGTCCCACTAGCCTTTGTCAAACTAGGTATTGCCCTGCGCATGGCCGGCCAACTGGAAGAATCCCGCGAGGCTTTCCAGCAGGCGTATGAATTGCTTGAAGAAGAGCGCGCACAAGGGGGTGACTCTAGCGACATGAGCTACGAGGAAATCATCACCCTGTTGGGAATGGGGCAACCTCAGCGAGCTTACGAGCTTGCTGACAGTCTGCAGGAGGATGAACTTGATGCCCAGGCCGTTGCTGAACTCAGCGCTGATCTGCGCCGCCTGTCGGCACTTGGTATGCACGAAGCTAATGAGGTCCTGCGTCGCCTAACCTTGCCTCCGGAAGAACTCATTCACTGAGGATAATGTTGCCGAGGTAACATCAATCCATCGCGGCGTTTTCTGTACAACGCCGCCCATGGATGTTTTTTGTTGAAGGAGAAAGCGTATGTCCGAAATGACAGAACCAACTGAAGGCATCCCTGAAACGGCAGCCACTGCCGAACAGCGTTCTACTGCAGCGGCAGGGAGTGTTGTGTCTCGCCGTACAAGTACAACCACCCGTCCTGCTGGCAGCCGCCGTATTGGACGGCGCAAGAAGCGGTGTCCACTTCTAGAGGCCAAGATTGACTACATTGATTACAAGGATGTAAAGCTGCTGGAGCGGTTCATTGGTGAAAACAAGCGCATCTTGCCGCGCCGTCTAACCGGGGTCAGTGCTACCATGCAACGTCGGTTAGCACGGGCTATCAAGCGCGCCAAGCATCTCGCTCTACTGCCTTACGTCCAGTCCTAATGCCGCAAAACGGCGCCAGCGGGCAAGCGTCTTTAGGTAGGTGATAGAGAAACGCGCTGCCCGCTTTTCACTGCTCGTTCGGCCGCATCAGCAAAGCGCAGCGTTTCAAGGACGTGGTCGAGAGAAACGTACGGTGTGCCGCGGCCGGCAATGGCATCGAGGAATGCCGCGATGTCATGGCTAAACAATCCGCTTCGCGGCATCACCGGCACGGCTTCAGTTGTTGTGCCGTCAGCGCTGATGTACCACACCTCTTGGTGCTGTCGTCCAACGAGCGTGCCATACTCACCAACGGCCTGTAACTCGGCCGAGGGGCCTGATTCCTCGTGCTGGGTCAGTACGTCTTGGATTTCTCCACTGCCTCCGGTGGCAAAGCCAAAACGCAGATGGGTTGTACGCCGTCCGAAACGGCTTCCCTGTTCATCAGAAAATGCCTCTTGACCTTCAATCCAGGCAATTTGTCCGGCGCAGGCGATGATCCGGCTAGGTATGCTGGCGTGTTGGAACAGCGAGAAGCCGTGGGCGCGATCAAAAGTCCAATCTTCAGGGGTTGCCGGGCGGGAACTAAGGTTGTTCCAAGTGATGCGGTGAATCTGTCCGATGCGGGGTAAAGCTTTCCGAAAGGCCTCAAACCAGGCAGAAAGCAGTTCGATATGCTCAACATGCAGAAGAACACCGCGTGCATGTGCCTGCTCAACCAACTGTTCAGCTTCTCTGAGCGTCAGCGCCAGCGGGTAGTCCACGCTGACCGGCTTACCGGCTTCAATGGCAGCCTGTGCCATGCGGGCATGGTAGATGTTGGTTGAGCACACCATGACGGCGTCCACGTCTGGGCGCGCAATGGCTTCTTGCCAATCTTCTGTTGCAGCGGCTGCAATGGGAAAGGCCAACTCATAGGCCCGATGGAAATTGTGGGAAGCAACCACGGCCACCCGGGTATCGTAGCGCTCATGGAGCTCACGTAAGCGGGCGCGTGCGACGCGCCCGCTACCCAGAATGGCGATTCCCAAGACGGTAGGCATAGAACTTCAAGCCATGGCCGGCTGTCCCTTGTACTTGGTGGCAAAACCCTTGATGACCGGCGCCACCGGGTATTCTGGGATAGGTGGAGGAGCATCGGTACGCACTTTCATCGCCAGCAACCGCAAATAATCAACCGCCATAGCTACTTGCAGTGGCATGAGTGCCAGCTTGCTTGCCCCGTCGGCTTCGCGTTTGAGCATCTTTGCGTAGCATGCTGCCATGTGGTCCAGAATGCGGATGAACTTTGGATTGTCTACGTCGAGTCGCAGCCCGAACACGCGCTGGGCGTAGGCATTCGTTTCCCGAATAACCTTCAGGTCGTATTCCCGCCAGTTCAGGCCGATGGAGGCATAGAATTCCTGCGCCTTGAGGTCGCGCAGCCACATGGTCACATAGACGGCCAGCGAGAAGAAGCGGATGAGTAGCCGGTTAATACCGCCACTTAGGTACAAATGCTTCTGGGCTTCAAGCTGAAGGCCAATAAAGTCGCCGTGTTTGAGTTCATCCTGGCACCAGCCGCCGAAGTATTTGAAGATCGGATGGTAGCGGTATTCGGGATGGGCTTCGAGGTGTGAATAGATGTTGATGTAGCGGAAGTAACCGATAACTTCGGAAAGGTACGTGGTGTAGAGGATGATCTTAGGATGCATGCTGACAAATTCTTTTTCCTTCTGCAGCATCTGAAGATCAAGGTCGGTGTTGATGTCGCGCATCGCCAGCCGGATGAAGCCGCTGTGCCGCCCTTCGTCGCGTGCCATCAACCGGTAAGTGTCACTGATGATGGGGTCCTCGATGCGGTCGGCAATTTCCTTGTACAGCAGCGCACCTGAAAACTCGCCTATACAACCGCGAATGAGAAAGTCCTTGAACGACGGTGGGAGATGGGAGAAATCCTGGTCAAAGTCAGGGTCGTCGTCCCTTCTGAAGAAGTGTTTGTTAGGGTCATCGGCAAAGCGCTTGTGCATGGCTTTGAAAGCTTCAGCCATGTGGTCAAAGCGCAAGGCGTTTATCTTCTTGTAGTCCGTGACATAAAAACGCGGACTGATAAGGCTTTTGTCCGCTGCCGCCGCTTTTGTTTCCCGGATGACGGATTCCGTGGCAATCATAGGGCACAACCTCGATAAGATGGATGGAAGCGAAAACTTCGTTTCCAACCTACTTTGTCGTAGCCCGGATTTGAAATAAATTTTGTAGCCGGTGCATCACGCGCCACCGGGACACTATTTCACCAGCGTTCCCAGTCGCTTCCAGCGCCCTTTGGAAAAAAACGAGCTGAGACGTTCTCCCAACGAAGCCTGGGGGTTGGGGTCAAACGAAGCGTAGACAAACAGCGGTCGCCCAATGACATAGTCCCGAGGAACCGGCCCCCAGTAACGGCTGTCAAGACTGTTATCGCGGTTGTCACCCATGGCAAAGTAGCAGCCTTCTGGAATCTTGAACGGGCGCCCGATGCCATAGTGAGGCTCATTTTTGTAGTCGCGGTAGCGCCCACTTGGCAAAGGTAGCTCCGGAAGCGGCTCGGTCTCTTGGGTTTCGTACTCAAAGTCTGATCCTGGGCGATAGTAGACTTTCCACTGGGCCCCTTCGACCGGATGTTCTTCAAGAACATTGAGCCGTCCACTATCTTCTGGGTCATTTTCAGCAATGACCCGCGTTTCAGGGAGTTCCTGCCCGTTGATGTACACGCGCTGCCCCCGAATCTCGATAGTTTCACCTGGCAGGCCAATGACTCGCTTGACGTAGTTCTGGTCTTCACTTTGTGGAAACTTGAACACGATAATGTCACCCCGCCGAATCGGCCGGTGTGGAGTAAAGCTGTCGAGGGGAATTCCCCCCTCGTAGCCAAAAATAAACTTGTTGACGAGCAGAAAATCACCCGAATAGATGGTGTTGTTCATCGAGCCGGTGGGGACGTTGACCGAACGGACAACAAAGGTAATACCAAACAACGCCATAATGAGCGTCGTGATGATCATCTCGATGAACTCGCGCAACTCCGATCGCTTGGGCTTTTCGGACGCCGTGGAAGTCTGGGAGCTGTTTTTGGTTTCCATAGGGTTCAGGTTGTCGCGCGCCGGACGCAAAGGCCGTCCGGGCGAAGCCAGTCCAGAGTTATGGTCGGTCAGAATGCTGCATCAACTGAACCGGTGGGCAGGGAACCGAGCCGAATGAGCAGAACACACAGCAGTCACCGGGTTGCGGGCGTAACTGAGTTTCACATGTGGCACAGGTGTAAAAAAACTGGCAGGCATTGGCCGGCATGGTTTCCACGGTGGTTGCCCCACAGACCGGGCAGGTAAGTTGCGATTCCCAGATGATGGAGGTCATGGCCGCGCATCCTGTACTTGGGGAGGGGGCGTGACCTTGACTGGACATCCAAAGCGACCACATTCCATAATGGTCATGGTTGGCCAAAGCCACTGGCCCAAAGTCAGTGAGGATGCCATTGCGCCTCAAGAGCTGTCAAAGTCTGGTTGTCAGAGCCGTCAACGCCAGCCAACAATGCCAAAAAACCGTGGCCAAAAAACCGTGGTACGAAAATCATGAACCAGGCACATAGCGCGTCCGGGTGTCTCCTGGATGCCTGGCAGGCATACGAAAAAGCCCTGCTGGCTTTTCTGTTACACCGGACCAGCGATCCTGACGCGGCGGAAGACCTCCTCCAGGAAGTGTTTCTCAAGGCCCTGCGGCAGGGGCAGGCGTTTTGCGCGCTCGACAATCCCCGCGCCTGGCTGTTCCAGGTCGCCCGTCATGCCGTGATTGACCGGGCGCGTCTGTCCAAGCCGGTTGAGTCCTTGCCGGAGCACCTGGCGGCGGCACCGGTTGTGGAACGGCGTCCCGTAGATGAACTGGAGGCGTGTCTCAGCCACAACCTGCTGCGACTGGAAGCCGAGGACCGGCACATTATTGAAGCCTGCGATCTTCGGGGGCAAACGGTGCGCGCCTACGCCGAAGCCCATGGTCTAACACTGCCGGCCGCCAAGTCGCGCCTGCTGCGCGCCAGAAAACGATTACGCGACCGCCTGGTGGAGAACTGCCAGGTGCGCTTTGATGAGTCCGGGCGCGTCTGTTGCCACGTGTCACCTTCGGCTGCATCCTGAATCCTTTTGCCACCTTGTTCGTCTCCCTGACAGATGGCTGCTAGCCAGTGATTTTGTGCTGCCGAGAACAATGGGGGAGAGAGCCATGAGTGCCCTGGCTGTGCGTTGGACACAACACCACCCGCGAATCTTTCTTGTCCTGGCGGCCCTGCTGTGGTGGGGCCTGTATCAAACCTTGCAGCCCCTTTCAGAAGTGGTAGTGGCTGCTTTGCCGGTTGACCGCCAAAGCCACCTTGGTGCGGCGTTGCAATTTTTCCTCTACGACACGCCCAAGGTGCTGCTGCTACTGACGGGCATTGTCTTTGTGATGGGGGTGATTAATACCTATTTCACGCCTGAGCGAACCCGCGCCCTGCTGGCTGGTCGGAGAGAGGGGCTGGCCAATGTCATGGCGGCTTTGCTGGGAATTGTGACGCCCTTCTGTTCGTGTTCAGCCGTGCCGTTGTTTATCGGCTTTTTACAGGCCGGGGTGCCGCTTGGTGTGACATTCTCATTCCTGATTGCCGCCCCGATGGTCAATGAGGTTGCCCTGACGCTCCTGTTTGGCATGCTGGGCTGGAAAATCGCCCTGCTGTATCTGGGACTTGGTTTATCCGTGGCCATCGTGGCTGGCTTGATCATCGGCAAGTTGAACATGGAGCCGTATCTGGAAGACTGGGTGCGCGACATTCCCAGAGCTGAAGCCCAGTTCACCGCCGTGGAGGTTGACTTTGGTGAACGTCTCGCCGCCGGCTTTCAAAGTGTGCGCGACATCGTCGGGAAGGTCTGGCCGTATATTCTGGCCGGCATTGCCATTGGGGCTGGCATTCACGGCTATGTGCCGCAGGACTTCATGGCCAGCTTCATGGGCAAATCCGCCTGGTGGTCGGTGCCGCTGGCGGTTGTGCTTGGTGTTCCGATGTACACCAACGCTGCCGGGATCATTCCGGTGGTTCAGGCACTGCTGGACAAGGGGGCAGCCGTCGGCACAGTGCTGGCCTTTATGATGAGCGTCATCGCGTTGTCCCTGCCAGAGATGGTGATTCTGCGCAAGGTGCTCAAAGTCAGGCTGATAGCTGCCTTCATTGGCATCGTCGCCACCGGCATTTTGATCGTGGGATACGTCTTCAACTGGGTGTTATAAGGAGGTTGCCATGAAAGACATCAAGGTGCTTGGTACGGGGTGCGCCACTTGCAAAAGCACAGTTGCCCTCATTGAGGAAGTTGCCCGGACGAAGGGCATTGCGGTATCGCTGCAAAAGGTCGAGGACATCAAGGACATCATGCATTATGGGGTGATGAGTACGCCGGCTGTCGTGGTTGATGGGAAGGTCGTCCATGCCGGCGGGATGCCGTCCCGTGACAGGATTGAGCAGTGGTTGTGTTCCTGAGTTGTCAGGGGGAACACATCCTCAAGCGTCAGGGGAGAGTACCTTGGCTGAGCAGGCCGGAACCGGCTCATCCAAGGCTGAAACCGCTGAAGTTCATCAGACATTGAACCGGAAGTGGATGATGTCGCCGTCCCGGACGACGTAGTCTTTGCCTTCGAGGCGGAGTTTGCCAGCTTCCTTGCATCTGGCTTCGGAGCCATAGTTGATGAAGTCCTCGTAGGCAATGACTTCGGCGCGGATGAACCCACGTTCGATGTCCGAGTGAATTTTCCCGGCGGCCCGCTGGGCTTTGGTCCCACGCCTGATGGGCCAGGCGCGGCATTCATCCTCGCCGGCCGTCAGGAAACTGATGAGGTCGAGCAGCCCATAGGCCGCCACGATGAAGCGATCCCGCGCCGGGGCAGTCAGCCCCAGGTCACGCAGGAACTCTGCCTGTTCCGCCGGGTCAAGCTGGGCAATGTCCATCTCCACTTGCCCACACATGGCAACAACTGTTGGAATGACTCGCTTCTGGGCAGCTTCCTGAATGTTTGGCGGCACGCCGGCTGGAATGTCCGCTTCAGCTACGTTGAGCAAGATCATCTGGGGTTTGAGCGAAAGAAAACGAAACCCGGACATAAGCTGGCGCTCTTCATCGTCAAAATCTAGGGACCGGAGCGGCTGTTCGGCTTCAAGGGCTGCTTGGCAGCGCTCAAACAGCGCACGTTCGCGTGGATTGGCTTTCTGGTCCTTTTTGAGACGCGCCAGGCGGTTCTCTACCTGAATCAAGTCTGACAGCATGAGTTCTGCGTCAAAACTGGCAATGTCATCTACCGGGTTGGTCAAGCGGGCACCCAGCGGATCAGGGAAAGCCCGCACAACGTGTGCCAGCGCATCTACATCGCGCATGGCCGTGACGAGTTTAGTATCCAGGCCAGTTGCACTGCGTTGCTCGGTTGGGCCGGCTATGTCCACAAAAGCAATTTCGGCATAGGTGCGTTTCTTAGTGCGATAGATGTCACCCAAGGTGTCCACGCGGGCATCCGGGACTTTGATGTTGCCAAGGTTGGGGCGCTCTTTGCTGCTGTAGCTGCCAACTTCAGCTGTCAGTCCTGTCAGGGCGTTGAATACGGTGGTTTTGCCAGCGCTGGCAAAACCGACAATACCTACTTTCATATCTAGGTCCTAAGGGGAAGTTATTTAGCAGGAAGCCATGTTCAGGCCGCCTCCAGACGAGGGCGCGGTTTAGGTCTATGGCAAGCCGGGCTTTACTTCAAAGCCGGGAAAAGGTCGCCATCGTGGACTTTAACGCATCAAGTGGCGGCAACCTCCAGCAACTCATCAGCTAAGACATAACGTAGCACTGACAAGCTGTCATGCAACAGGGCCTCACCGCTTGATGGCTCCAAGTGGACATGCAACGGTCACACAGCTGGCAGAAAGGTTGTTGCGCAAGACACCGTAGCATAGCTTGTTTTGCCTGGGTATTCATTTAGCAGTGTCGGTTGGCTATCTTCCGGTGCGTCTGCTTGTGTAAAACCCGTAATGGCCAGTAGCGAAAGGCGTTGCCCTCACGGCTTGTCCGTTCCCAAGTGATGACAAGCAGAACCAAAGCAAAGCGCGACCTTTGGGCTGGCTAGTGCATTTGATGTACGCAGAAAATAATCAGTCCCCGGCACGGTTGTGCACGCCGGCTGGGCACAACCTTCGCGTTTACAATACCGGGCATGGGTCTCAAGCCATGACTGTGAGGAAGCTGCTCTAGAGGTTTCTCAACTCATCACACCAGTTTGGCCAGGCAGGTGTTTGAAGAAGGAGTCATTTGCAGACTTCCCATAACGGCTTTTGACCGTGGCAAGCCGCCTAGCAGGCAAAGGGTTACTTAGCCAGTGACCGAACATAGGCTACTAGGGCTTCAATGTCAGCCGGTGAGCCTTTGAAAGCTGGCATAGACCCTTTGCCGTTGGCTATGGATTTGGCCAACTCTTCGTCGGTGCGTTGTTGTTGCCACCGGGCATCCCTAAGGTCCGGGGCATCCGGTACTGTGGGGCGGCCGTCTATACTATGGCAAGCGGTGCATGCGCCAGCGTAGAGCCGTTTACCACGGGCAAGGCGCTTATCTGTGCGCTCGTCCAAGCTTGTGAAACCAGCCAGTGTGCGACTGACAGCCAGTTCGCTTCCCAGCAATATTGCCAGCATGCCTATTCCAGTAAGTTTGGCAACAAACGGACTCAGTTGAAAAGACATGCTCTACACTTGCGGACAGTTTTGATTGTTGATAGTAACAAAGCATGAGCCGGGCTGACCTTTGCCCGGCTAGCAGTTGGCGCCAGCAGAGTAACCTAGGCTGGATACTTACTTTCCGGCTTGTTTGCCAAGGAAGCGGATGTAAGCCACCAGTGCCTTGTGTTCCTCGTCAGTGCCGTTGCCCCCCTTGAAAGCGGGCATGCCTTGGGCGACCTTGGCGCCTTTGAAGGAAGCGATCATTTCCTCATCCTTTTCCTTTTGCTGCCAAGCGGCGTCAGTGAACTTAGGTGCATTTGGGAGAACGCCCTGTCCTTTGTCTCCGTGACAGCCAGCACATGCATTCGCGTTGTACAGCTCCCGCCCCTTGGCAACTAGCGGGTCTTCCGCCGCTTCTGCTGGCTTAGCTGCTTCGGCTGGTTTGGCGCTTGTTTCTGTCGTAGGCTTAGTTGGCTCAACGGTTCTGACCTGTTCTTCTTTAGGCTTGAGCGGCGGTGGGGGTGGCACATTGTCCCTGACCACACATGCAGACCCAGAGCCTGCTACCACAACTGCACAGAGGGTCAAAAAGCGCTTTAGGTTGTGCATACCAGATGGAACTCCTTGGAAGACAAAGCTATGAGGGATTACGGTACGACCGGGCCAGCCATCACACCAAGGCCAGACGTTCAGTGAGAAAGTCGCGTAACTTGGCAATCGGAATACGCACCTGCTCCCACGTGTCGCGGTCACGTACTGTGACTGTGTCCGGTAAGCCTGCTGGAGAAGCCGGGGTGCCTTCTCCCTTTACGCTGTCCTTGGGCTTACCGATACCCAGTGTGTCATAGTCTACCGTGATACAAAACGGCGTGCCAATTTCATCTTGCCGAGCATAGAGCTTGCCGATGGAGGCCGTATCATCATATACCGCACGAATGCCATGACGTTGTAGGTCGGCCTTGATGGCTTTAGCCTTTTCAACAAGTTCTGATTTGTTGCGCGCCAGAGGCAGCACTGCCACCTTGATCGGGGCCAACGCCGGATGCAGTTTCAGGACAACCCGTGGTTCTCCGTCCGGGCCGGGCTTTTCGCTGTAGGCGTCCATCAGAAACGCCAGCGTGGCGCGGTCGGCCCCGGCTGACGGCTCAATGACATAGGGAATGAATTTTTCATTCGTCACGGGATCGCGGTACACCAAGCTTTGCGTTGAGTGCTCGTTGTGAACCTGCCATTTTTCGTGCTTGCCCTTAGAGTGGACACTGAGGTCATAGTCCGTCCGGTTGGCAATGCCTTCCAGTTCGTCCCATTGCTTTTCTTCGTCTTCACGTTCAGGGAAGAAGCGGTACTGCAAGTCCGTGCAGGCACGGGCATAGTGGGCGAGTTCATCCGGCTGCTGGACGTACCGGCGCAGGTTTTCAGGCTGGATACCATAGCGCAAGTACCAGTTGTGGCGTTCCTCAACCCAGTGGGCATACCAGTCGGCGTCTGTACCGGGCTTGCAGAAAAACTCAAGTTCCATCTGCTCAAACTCGCGCGTCCGAAATGTAAAGTTGCCGGGTACGATTTCATTCCGAAAAGCTTTGCCGATTTGGGCAATGCCGAAGGGAATCTTGCGCCACCGGGAATCCACAATGTTTTTGAAGTTGACGAAGATACTCTGTGCTGTTTCGGGGCGCAGGTAGGCTAGTGCCGCTTCTTCTTCAACAGGGCCGACGTAGGTCTTGAACATCAGGTTGAAGGCCCGTGGCTCGGTAAGGTTGGCACTGCAGGCAGCAACTTTCCGTTTGTATCGCGGGCAGTCGAGTTCATGGGTTTTGTCAGCTCGAAAGCGCCCCTTACACTCGCGGCAATCCACCAGGGGGTCACTAAACGTGGCTTCATGACCGGAGTACTTCCATACCAGACGGTTCATCAAAATCGCGCCATCCATGCCTTCAACGTCGTCCCGGTCGTAGACGACAGCTTTCCACCAGGCGCGTTTGACGTTGTTTTTAAGTTCGACGCCAAGCGGGCCGTAGTCCCACGTTGAGCCAAGCCCCCCGTAAATCTCGCTGGCCGGGAAGATAAATCCGCGCCGCTTACATAACGAGACAATAGTTCCGATGTCAGGCGCCGCCATAGGTTGGCTACCCTTACGTCAGGTCGCTGGATAAGACCCCGGTATGAGTAAAGTGTTGAGTCACGTACACAGGCGGACGACTATACATGGCAGAGGCTGTTCTTGTCACACATTTTTCGCTGCTATTCAGCCTCTTGTAACAAGTTCTGCAGGGTGTAAACCCTCGCTGCTGGGTGTTCTGTTGGCAAAGCAAGCCGTTTTTGCCGGGCAGGCGTTTGGAGAGGACTCAAGCATTGGCGTCACCTAGATTTGCAAGAAAGCTTGTGTCTAGATTGTGGCGCTTGAGCAGATTTTCAAAGCCAATCTTGTCGACCGCTTTGATGTAGGCTTCCCGGGGTTCAACCCGTTTGTTTTTGACGTGTTCGAGCAGGGCTTCATTGAGCGTGACATTACCTTTGGCCTTACCGGTCTGCATGGCAGAGGGAATCTGGAAAGTCTTGCCTTCGCGGATGAGGTTGGCAATTCCGGTGTCGCAAATCAGTGTTTCAAGGGCAGCAACTCGCCCGCCGCCAATTTTCTTGCAGAGGGTTTGAGCAATGACGCCTTTGAGCGATTCAGAAAGCATCACCCGGATTTGCGCCTGCCGGTCGGCCGGAAACTGGTCAATGATGCGGTCAACAGTAGAAGGTGCAGTAGAGGTGTGCAGCGTCCCAAACACAAGGTGCCCGGTTTCGGCCGTTTCAATGGCAATAGAGATGGTCTCAAGATCGCGCATTTCACCGACCAGAATGATGTCGGGGTCTTCGCGCAAGGCGGCACGGAGAGCATCCTTGAACGAGTCGGTGTGAGTGTGGACTTCACGCTGGTTGATGAGACAGTTTTTGTTTTCGTGGACAAACTCAATCGGGTCTTCAATGGTGATGATATGGTCGCGGCGGTGGCGGTTGATAAAGTCAATAAGCGCACACAGCGTTGTGGACTTGCCGCTTCCGGTCGGCCCCGTCACCAGAACTAAGCCTTTGCTGAGGAAGCAAAGTTTGAGGATTTCTTTAGAGAGGCCGAGCATTTCGGCGGTGAGGATTTTGCTTGGGATGATCCGGAACACGCCGCCCATGCCCTTGCGATCCATGAAGATGTTGCAGCGGAAGCGGGCAGCATCGCCGAACTCGTAGGCAAAGTCCGTGTCATGTCGCCGATTGAACTCCTCGCGATTCTTATCCGGCATCAACTCCCACAGGATGCGTTCGGTGTCGGCCGGTGTTAGAGGTCGGTCCTCATAGCCAGGCATAACGACCATGTCGCCGTCCAAGCGCAGCATGGGCGGCACAGAGGCCGAGATATGCATGTCAGAGGCCTTGAGCTCAAGCTGTTTTTCAAACAGCTTGTCAATTTCAAGTGGTCCTTTTTTGCGCAAGTGGACGGCAGGACCTGCACCTGCTGCTACTGGACCGGGCCCTGACGTTACTGGCGCACTGGCTGCTGGGCTTGCAGGTGGCATTGCTGGCGATGAGGATGACGAAAAGGCAGGTTGCTTGCCAGATGCTGCCTCCGCAGGGGAGGTAAAGCCTGAAGCCGGCGTAGGTGGACGTGGTACAGGACGGGCTGGGGGAATAGGCGGTGCCGGGCGCGGAGGTGTTATCACGGAAGAGGTTGGAGAAGGTGGTGCAAACGTCCCAGAAGCCTTTGCCATCGGTGGTGGAGGCAGAGGTGAGGTTGGCGTAGCCGGTTTCGGCGGGGCGTTGTCAACCGGTACAAAAGAGACCTTCATGCCACCGCCCTCCTTGGTAATCGAGACATCAAATGTCCCAGCCCCATTGACACTCAACCGAAAGTTGGTGGTTGATTGGCTCATAAGAGCTGCTTTTTTGTCGTCGGAAAGGTAGGGCTGCAGGAGTCGGTAAATATCGTAAGAGGTCATTGGGTTGCGGGTTAGTTCGGTCGTCCCAGAGGAGTTGAAGACGGTCGGAGCCTTGCCCGCCTGGAGAACAAGCTGATCTGCACCTGCGATGCGCGGGTCTTTGAGCAGGCTTTCAAGCGTCGCCGACATGTGGCGCACCCTCCGTAGCGGCGGTAAGTTAGGGAGTTACCGGGTTAGCGTGCACAATCTAGTCAGTTTGCCTGATTTTGCGCAAGGATGGGTTGGACGTACGGCGGTACAAACACTAAAGTGCCACTTGTGCTGACGACTAACACCCGGTTATGAGTTTACCAACAAAGCGTAAGGCGTTTTGAAAGCCAGGAACGTGCAGAATATCGCACTGTAGTTTGCTTTTTCTCAGGTACAAACGAACGCCAAGGGATGGCCGTACACTTCCCATTTCTGCTTTGAGGAGAAGACTGTTATGGGTGGCGACGCTGTTTCCAAGGGGACATTCTCCCTTGCAGCCACAGACAGTGACGCCCCACGTCCAACGCCTGCCCAGCGATTTTGGCAGCTTGTATCACTAGACTCGAAGGACATTCTGGCGATTCTAGCCTACACTACTGTTGCCGGTCTGTTTTCCCTCGCCGTCCCGATTACAGCCCAAGCGCTGGTCAACAACATTGCCCAAGGACAATCCCTTCAGCAGCTCGTTGTCCTTACGGCATTGGTGCTGTTTTTTCTAAGCCTGAGCGGTATCTTGCGGCTTTTTCAGTTGGTTCTCATCGAGCGCTTGCAGCAGCGTATCTTTGTGCGCGTAGCCCTCAACATCGGGGAGCGCTTACCGCGCGTGCAGCTCAAAGCCCTCACGGACGACTATGCCCCTGAGTTAGTCAACCGGTTTTTCGATGTCATCAACATACAAAAAGCTTTTGCCAAGTTAGCCCTTGATGGCCTTGATGCCGTTCTCAAAGTCTTGGTCGGATTGTTGCTGCTGGCTTTCTACAGCCCTTACCTGCTTGGCTTTGACTTGGTCGTGGTGCTAGCCGGGCTGTTTATCATCTTTGTCCTTGGCATCAACGGTTTGCAGACCAGTATTTTCGAGTCCAAGAAAAAGTACAAAGTTGCTGCTTGGCTTGAAGAACTCGCGCGTTGCCACATCAGTTTCAAGATGAGCGGTACGCTAGACTTCCTGGGGGAACGAACAGACGCGCTTTCGGTAGCCTACATCAAAGCCCGTCGTGCCCACTTTGCCGTTCTTTTTCGGCAGGCAGTCGGGAACTACTTCTTCTACGCCATTGCCAGTGCCGGCATTTTAGCCTTTGGCGGATGGCTGGTCATCAACCGCGAGTTGACCATTGGGCAGTTGGTGGCTTCTGAGATTGTGGTCGTGTCGGTGTTGGCCGGAATGGATAAAGTCATCAGCCAACTTGAGCACGTCTATGACCTGCTGACAGCCCTTGACAAAGTAGGGCAAGTCGAGGACCTGCCCGTTGAGCGGGTGGGAGGAGCAGAAGTGCCTGTCTCCGATGAGGGGGCAACAGTAGTGTGTCGGAACGTTCGCTTTAGCTATCACCCAGGGGTAGAGATTCTGTCTGGCTTGGACTTGACCATCAAATCCGGAGAGTGGGTCAGTGTCCTCGGCTCTAGTGGAGCTGGCAAGTCTACCCTGATGGCTTTGATTTGTGGGTTGCTTGAGCCATCGCACGGAACTGTTGAAGTCAACGGGGTGGACGTTCGGGACGCCGATCTGGATGCACTTCGGTTGATTGTCGGGATGGTCGGCGATCAAGAAGACATCTTTGAAGGGACGGTTGAGGAAAACATCCGTGTTGGAGCAGATTGGTTGACTCAGGAAGACATTCGTTGGGCTTTGGATATGGTGCAGCTTACGGATGAGCTGGCAGCGTTACCTCAGGGCTTGCGAACGCCACTTGTCAGCGGCGGGCATAACCTGTCCCGCGGGCAAGTCCAGCGCCTGCTGCTGGCGCGAACCATCGTTCGGCGTCCAAGGCTGCTCATTCTCGATGAGGCCTTTACAGGGGTTGACGAACGCACCAAGCTGAAGATTTTGGACGCTATTTATGACCCTGCCCATCGCTGGACAATCATTCACATTTCTCATGATGCGGAGATTGTCATCCGCTCGTCTACCATTCACGTTTTAGATAAGGGCGTGATTGTTGAGACCGGCTCACCGGAGGAACTCTCTTGGCGGCGCGGTGGGGCGTTTGCCTCGCTGTTCCCGGAAGTTGCCCGGCAACTTGTCGGCAAACGGCTTACCACGGGCAAAGCCTAAAAAACAGCAAAGGTAAAACTACACGCCATGGCACAGCCTGCACGTCAACTGAAAGCTCTTCCAGCCAAGTTACCACCACCTAAACCATACGCTTTACAGTTGGTTGAGTCTCCACGGCCGGCGCGCCCGCTGGCGCTCACCCTGGTGCTGTTTCTAATCCTGCTTGTCTTAGCGCTGATTTATGTGCCTTGGCAGCAATCCATCACCGGCTTTGGTCAAGTAATTGTGTTTTCACCAAATGACCGTCCCCAGAATGTGCAGGCCCAGATACCCGGCCGTCTCAAGGGATGGAAAGTCAAGGAAGGTGACTTTGTCGAAGCTGGAACCGTCATTGCTGAAATTGCTGAGATTGATCCGAAGTTTCTTGACCCAAATCAGCTTGAACGCCTAGAACGCCAGCGCGAGTTTCTGATTGCCCAGCGGGAAGCCGCCCAGTCCCGTGCCGCTGCCCTACTTCAGCAGATTAAGGCACTTGAACAGTCGCGCAACGTGGCTATCCCGGCCGCTGAAGAGCGGGCACGGCAAGCTGTAGACCGCCTCCGTTCAGCCGAGCAGGCACTGGAAGCTGCCAAACAGAAACTGCTGGCCGATGAACTCAACTTCGAGCGGATTCGTGACCTCAACAAGGGGAAAAAAGACGCCGATGGTAATTGGATCATTCAACCCGGTCTCCGTTCTGATCGCGACTTTGAGCTAGCACGTCAAGCCGTAGAGACCTCCCGCGCAGATGTCATCCGTCTGCAAGCACTGCTCGATGCTGCCGTACGTGATACGAAGGTCAGTGAACTCGACGCGCGCCGGATTGAAAATGACACCTTGGCGACCTTGAGCAGCGCTCAGAGCGCGTACGCCGCAGCACAGGAAACCATTGCTTCGCTCAGCAACAGTATTCAAAAACTTGACATTGAGATTCAAAACTTCCGCGAGCGCGTCCAACAGCGGCAAGTCATCGCCCCACGGGCAGGACAAGTGACCCAGTTGCGGGCTGTCGGTGAAACCGAAACCTTCAAAGCAGGTGACGTTCTCTGTGTTCTTGTCCCCCAAGTGAAAGAGGAAGAACAGGCAGTTGAACTGCTGGTAAGTGACTTTGATGCACCGTTGGTACGGCTTGGCGATCCAGTACGCTTGCAGTTTGAGGGCTTTCCAGCCGTGCAGTTTGTTGGTTGGCCTTCGATGGCGATAGGCACCTTCGGTGGGCGGGTTGTCTCAATCGACTCCGTAGATGATGGCTTCAATCGCTTTCGTCTTCTCATCAGACCCGATTATGACGCCATCAACCTTGGCAAGGATGATCCCTGGCCAGACCCAACTAGGCTACGCCCGGGAACTCAGGCGACGGGTTGGGTGATGCTCCGGGTGGTGTCACTTGGGTTTGAGCTGTGGCGGCAGTTCAACGGTTTCCCGCCGATGTTTGAACGCAATCCCATTGAAAGAAAGAAAAAGCCCGTCGGTGACAAGGGCCAATCCAAAACCACGGGCCGTTCGGGTGAGAACAAAGACAAGGGCAAAGATGACAAATAAGCTTTGGCTTAGCGCTGCTGCCTGGGTAGGCATTGGGCTATGGGCGCCATTGGTTTGGGCGCAGTCGCCCGTGCCAGGTATTGTCTTGACTCCGACTGAGGATGACCAGCGGCTGGCAACGGCTGTCGCGCGCGCTGGTGCTGGCGATTACGCTCCCCAGTCAGGGCGGCGTCCTAGCCCGCCCTCTCCACGTCCGGGAGGCAATTCCACTCCACTGCTTCTGGAGCGCGTGTTTGAAATCATTGACGGCCAGCACCCAAAGTTGCGAGGTTCTGTCATTGAACGTCGCATCGCTACAGCCAAGCGGATTGAGAAGCAAGGCGCCTTTGACCCGATCCTATCCATTTCAACGGACTACCTACGCTATAACAGCGCCTCCAAGCGAGGAAAATTATCGGAAGCCTTTGGTTTTGGAACTGAAGTCAAATTCCTGACCCGCTCTGGCATTAAGTTCTTTGCTGCCTCGAATCTCAACTTAGGTGCGACCAAGTCTCCGCTCTCCGCCACTGGAGATTTCGGCACTTACGAGTTTGGTCTCAAAGTGCCACTTTTCCGGGATTTCCGCATCAACGCCAAGTCTGTTGGCGAGCGCCAGGCTTTTCTCGGAGAGTCACAGGCAGAGATCGCCATTGCGCAAACTCGTTTGGAGCTTTTCCGCAAAGCAGCCGATGATTACTGGGATTGGGTGGCAGCCAAGCGCCGGTTGGATGTGGCGCGCAACCTGCTCAAGCTAGCCGAGATTCGCAACGAGGCCATTCGCCAGCGAACAATAGCCGGCGACCTACCGCCTATTGATGCTGTTGAGGCCGAGCAGGAAGTGCAGCGTCGCCAGGCAGCCTTGGCCAAAGCTGAACGCGACTTTCAAAAGGCGCAATTCAAGTTGTCTCTTTCCATGTGGTTCGATGATGTCACTGCCCAGCCACCGCCAGATGAAGGGCGCGTTCTCGACGTTAGCCTCCAGCTTGAACCGACGGAGATTACAGAGGCTGAAATCAACGATGCCGTTGCCCTGGCGCTGCAACGCCGCCCGGAGTTGCAAGCCATCGCCGTTATGAAGGATGCCGCCCGGCTAGACCTAGAACTGGCGCGCAACCAGCGGCGTCCGGTTCTCGATTTGGCCCTTGTGCCAGGACGTGATGTTGGGTTTGGCAGCATTGGGACGACGCTCAAAGCCGGCGTTGTGTTTGAACTTCCCTTGCGCCAGCGGACGGCCGACGGACGTATTGCCCAGGCCTTGCTGAAGCTTCAAAAGCTCGATCTTGAGGAGCGTATGCTGCGCCAAAAGATTACAACGGAGATTTACGACACGGCCTCGGCCATCAACACCGCCTGGCAGCGGTATCTAGCAACAAAGCGCGAACTGGAAGCTGCGATCGTTCTAGAGCGGGGTGAAAATCAGCGCTTTCTGCTCGGTGACAGCTCGTTGTTTCTGGTCAACCAGCGTGAACGGGCTACGGCGGAAGCCCGCAACAAATTGATTGACGTGCAGGCAGAGTACGAACAGGCTCGTGCCGCACTCCGCCTTGCAACGATGCAGTTCTGACCCCGGGAGCGCATTGTGTCCCCGCCTGCCTTTCACTGCCCGCTAGCTCCGGGCTCGCAGGCTTTCTGCCTGCAGGAAACCCGGAACAAGCAAACATCTCACTTGCATCAAGCCTACCTTCAACGTGGGTACGCTGAATTCGCAGGCAGGGGGAATGCCCGTGTTCCCAGCGTTCAGATGCAAGGAAATACATGTGACCCCAAGTCCAATCAGGTGATAGGCAGGTCACTGCCCTGAACAATCCCTAGGGGGCGGTATACCAGTCCCGGAAAGACTGTGCTCAACTGCGGATTCCGCAGGCGCCGGACAACAATCTCTGCCAGGACTTGCCGATAGTCTGTTGTCACGGCTAAATCACCGCCGTCCAGCGCTTGGTTGGCGAGTCCCGGCCACTGCCCATACATTCTTCCGCCGTTTACGGCGCCCCCAAGGACAAGCATAATCGAAGCTCTTCCGTGGTCGGTGCCGCCACTTTGGTTTTCCCGCAGCGTCCGCCCAAACTCGCTCATCGCCACCAGCGTGACCCGCTGCCGATACCGCACCATGTCGTTGTAAAACGCCAGCAGGTTACGTGCCAGCGAGTCCACATTCGTTGCGTATGTCCCGGTGGTCAGACCCTGGTTGTTATGGGTGTCCCACCCGCCGACATCAACCGTAGCAATCCGAAGGCCGACCTCAAGCTTGATGAGACGCGCAATGGTGATGAGCGCACTGCCTAGCGAGCCGGTCTGGGTTTCCGGCTGTGCGTAGCTTGCCCCATTCTCCGGGCTGTAGGTTGGAAGCGAGCCCCCTGTGGGTGGCCGTCCGATGGCGTTGTTGACGCTTTGGATGGCATTGATGGCGTTGAAGCCGGCCATGTGGAGAGGCGTCGTGCCGTTGTACATCCGCATCATGGCCGGGAAGATGGTCGGATCGCCCGGCAGGGCAAAGTTAGTAAGGTTGGGCATGGCAATGGCACTGCCACTGCCAACGAGTGATCCGGGTAGACTGTTCGATGTCGCCAGCGTGGGGATAGCCCCACTCTGGCCGCCGGAGGAAGTAATGTGGCGCGTAAGCCATCCCGTCGGTTGACGCGAAGATGGCACACCGCCTTCCATCAGGCTTTGCGCGTCAAAGTGACTCCGGTTGGACACCGTCAGCCCAACCGCATGGACAATGGCCAGTGCGCCGGCCTGGTACACATCAAGCAAAGGCCGGGCGCTTGGATGAAGCCGAAAGTCAATCCCGTTCCCGATGGGATTCGCGAGTGGCAGTCCGGCGTCCGTACCGCTTTCGCGCAGGCGCAGGTTAGAGCGTGAGGCGACATAGTTCGGTTCGTTGACCGGCGCCGCGAAATTCAAGCCGTCAATCCCACCACGCAGGTAGAGCACCACGAGAATATCCTGGACTCCACTGGTCTGCCCGTAAACGAGCCCCCCGATGCGGGCTACACCACTGGCAGCATAGGCTGCCGTCAGACTTGAGCCGACGACAAACTGGCGTCTTGTAAGGGGCATACTTAGCTCCTTTCTTGTTCTTTTATCGCCACCAGAAATCCGGCGACACGCACAGGCGCGCCACAGTCAGGTTGATACGATTGGTCACTTCTGCTGTCGTACCGGAGGGAGGTGCATCCACAGGGGCACTGCCACGCAGATACTCGATGAGTTCGTTGTACACCTCCGGCCGCACGGGTCGTCCCATAATACGCGCAACAAGGAAGTCCACAATCTGTCGGGTGGTCGTCACACCGGGAGGCAGGCTGGCGCGCAGGTTGTGCTGGATGGACGAGTAGCCGTTGGTCATGGTGACAAGCACATTCCGCCAGCTTGCGCGGAACGTGTTGGTGTTGAGCCAGTAGGCGCTGACGTCAGGGAAACCGTTTGGTGGCGGCCAGGCAAAAAGCTGCTGACCGGCTTCAGCAACAAGATTGTAGGGGGTGTAACTTCCTCCGTTGTCAGCCAGGTTGGCGTCTATGGCGCGCAGAAACGACGCCATGTAGTCAAACGGCCGCTTGGTTTTCTGACCCCACGTTTCGGCAAATTCCGGCGACAGCAAAATGGTGCGCACAACCTGCCTGATCTGGTCAGGCGCAGACAGATTCTCCCGCCACGTGACAACAGCCCGCTTGACGACGCTCGGAGGCGGATTGTCGGCAATGAGTCGGCGGCAAAGCTTTGTGCACACAAAGATCGCCGTGCTTTGGTTAGCTGCCAGGAGGTCCAGGATGCGCTGCCCCTGGATCATTGGGTTAGACGATGTAGCTGCAGGAATAGGCACGTTGAGTACCGTACGCGCTGCCGGGTCGTTCCACTGGGGAACAAAGATGAACTGCCCGGTGTTGGGCAAAGTGGTGTTCCCCACCCGCTGCCCGGCAGAAATAGTCCATCCCGTCAGCGCCGCCGCAATTTGGTTGACATCGTTTTCCGTGTAACCGGTTGACATCTGTCCGCTGGGGAACACCGGCGCATCGGCCGCGTTGGGGAAGTAGTTGCGTGCGCCCAGCGTGTGAAGTTCAAGCAACTCACGGGCAAAGTTCTTGTTGGGGGCGGTGTTCCGGCTGCTGACCAGATTGAGGTAGTACATCATGGCAATGCTCTTGGTGACTTCTTCAAGGAGAACCCGGAAGTTGCCAAAGGCATGCTGCCGGAACAGGCGGTTGTAGATGGGCCAGGTGGCATAAATGCGGCCGTTGGTGCGCGCATCCACGTTGAAGTGGTCGTGCCAGAAGTCCACCAGGACTTCCCGGAGTTGCCACTTGCTGTACACGGCCCGCAGCACCGTTTCCGCGCGGACCTCTTCCAGCGGGCGCGTCCGCTCAGGCTGTCCCATGGGAATACTGAAATCACCCAGCCGCCATAACTCACTCAGCGGCTTATCGAGTGCAGTGAGGGGGCGCAGTTCATCAAGGGCTGGATAACCATCCCCGGCCGAATAGTTGATGCGCAGGCGGGCGCTCTGGCGCTTGGCCAGAAAGAGGGCATCGTCGGCGTCATTTGGATGAAGCTGCTCTTCAACGTATGCCCTGAATCCGATGGTCCGAATGCGGTCGAGATCGCCGGGACGCGGCCCAAACCCCATGCGGTTGGCTGCGATGACTTCAATCGGCGGCCGGTCAGGAACGCCTGCCGCCTTTGCCGTGTCCTGGTACAGAGGCGGGTCGTCGCTGGTGGTCTGGTCACTGAGGCCGGTAAACCCCTCGAACCAATGACGCCGTGCGTAGGAAGAAGTAGCCGAGGTCATGACATTGTCTCCTGAAGACGTGGCCGTGGGTCTCTACACCCTGCGGAGAAGGAGACCTGGCGGCCAGGTAAAGCCGTTGTGTTTGTTTGAGAGAGGCGACCGGGTACGGAAAAGTTTGGATTTTTTTGACTTCCCGCCCGACAGGTTTTCGACATCATCCCGGTCTTGCTCAATCAGCATCACCTAGGGCGATGGACACAAAAATGCCGAACCACAAGCCCCGTAGCGAAGGGCCTTGCCGCGCCTCCACTTGGACGCCTTCCAAAAAAAGGATTGTCGAAGTTTTACGGCTGCAGTGTAGTGTGAAATTCAGTGGTGTTGCCACCCCCCTGGCGACGGCAACCAACATTTCCCGAAGAAAGTTGGGTTCTTCCATGGCCTCTGTGACGACATCCGTTACGTCCGCGCCCACGCCACCCCGGCGCAACCTGCTGCCGTACCGGTTGGCGACGCAGATGGTGTTCGTGCTCATTCACGTCCTGCTCATCCGCGCGGCCATTCCGAACCTGGCCTGGGCCATCTACGGCATTCTTTTCTGGGCGGCGCTGGTCTATCTGACGATGCGCACAGGCCGGTGGGTGTGTGCCTGGATTTGCTGGCTGGGTGGGGCGCAGGACCTCTTTGCCCGCTTTGCCAAGGCGCGGGTGTCGTTTAACCCACGGTGGACGCAAATCGGTGTGCTGGTAGTAGCCGCCCTGTGGGTGCCGCTAGCCTGGCTGTTCTGGCGCGATGCCATCACTGCCCATACCAGCTCAATAGGTTTTGACGCTGAAAACTGGTGGTCACACGCCCTGCACTTGGGATTGCTGGCTTTTGTCGTCGGTAGCGTGTTTGTTTTTGGAAAACGTGGCGCTTGCCGTTACTTCTGTCCATTTGGCATGGTGGTGGATGGATGCCGTAAGATGCATCGGTCATCGGTGCAGTCGGGTCTTGTCAAACTCACACGTCGTCGCGCCGTCGCGGCCGCACCCGCTGCCAACGCCGATGCCGACGCCACTACCAACCGAGGAGAAGCTACATGATTTGCCATGCTTGTGGGCGTGAGGTGCGTTTACTAGGAAGAGTCGGTCGTCTTGACCGTTGTAACGAATGTGGTGCCGACCTGCACTGCTGTCGCAACTGTCGGTTTTTTGACCCCGGCGCGCGGTTTGAATGTCGCGAACCCATTGCCGAGCCAGTACGCGACAAAGCCGCTGCTAACTTCTGTGAACATTTCGCCCCGAATACAAAGGTGGCACTGACGGGTGCTTCAAGGTCCCGGACGGCGGCTGAAGATGCACGTAAAGCCTTCGAGCAGTTATTCAAGAAAAAAGGCTGACCCGTCAAACGACCGCGCCGACGGCACGTGTTGTCTGGAGTCTTGGGCATGAGAGCCAAGGATTTGATGACCAGTGACTTTGATTTTATTTCCGGCGATGCGACGGTGCGGGAAGCTCTGGAGCTAATGAAGAAAACGCGCGTCCACTGCCTCATCGTTCTGCCGCGCGACGAGTATGATGCCCATGGCATCATCACCGACCGTGACATCGTCTATAAGGTCATTGCGACGGGCGGCAATCTCGACAAAGCGCACGTCCACCAAGTGATGACAAAACCCCTGTTCTTTGTCGAGCCATTGCACGACATTCGCGCCATCGCCCGGCTGCTCCGGGCCCACAAGCTCACCCGCGCACCGGTTGTCGAAGTCGGAAAAATCATCGGCATTGTTTCCATCACCGACATCATCCGCCATTACCAGTAGCCATCTTTGTAATGCCCACTGCCGGTTTTCCCTTGGCAGTAAAGGCTTGATTTTTGGCTGTGAAAAGCATTCTTATCGGGGTGTGTGAAAACTCACGACGGCTGCGCCCTGCGTAGCCGGTGCCTATCGCAAACGCAGCCATGACCTTTCAGCAGCTTTTGTTTATTGGTTTTGCGGCGCTGGTGCTTGGCGGCGCCATGTCGGTAGTACTGTTGCGCAACCCGCTCTATGGCGCTTTTGCGCTCATTACTTCCTTTGTTGGGCTGTCGGCAATCTACGTTCTAATGGGCGCGCAGTTTATCGGCGCAGCGCAGATTGTCGTCTACGCCGGTGCGATTATGATGCTGTTTGTGTTTGTCATCATGCTGCTCAATGTGCGCGCCGATGAAGAACGTCCGCCACGGCATCGCTTTCTCGTCTGGCTGGCGCTGCCGCTGGGTCTCGCTTTCAGTGTGCAGGTCTGGTTTGCCGTCTGGGGCATGACCGGCGAGCACACGCCTTCTGGCGAGGCCGGTACAGTTGAGCGAGTCGGTAAAAACCTTATGACCCGTTACCTGCTGCCGTTTGAGCTGACCTCGGTGCTGATTCTGCTGGCTGTGGTTGGTGCTTTGCACCTGGCGAGACGCGAGAAGGAGTAACGCCATGCGTTCCGGGCTTTGGGTTTTTCTGGGGTTATGTCTGTTGCTACTGACAGCAGGTGTCGGCCAGCCGGAAGGACAGGCGCGCGCTCAGGATGCCGGGCGCACCGAATACCTGATGGTGGGCTATACCCCCAAGGGGCGGGTGCCGGGTGTGATCGTCTATCGCAACGAAAACGGCACCCTGCACGGCCGATGGACAAATGGGCAGGCTCGTGGGCGCATTCTGACCGAGACGGCCGTCCCACAATCCCTGACCGATGGCATTGAAGGGACCTACGAAACCACCGGCACGAATCCTGACGGGCGGTTGTACCGTGGAAAACTGGGTATCCGCAGACTCGGCGACAAGGTGTATCTCCTCGCCTGGACAAATGGCGAAACCGGCATTGGCATTCTGGCCGGGCAGGTTCTCGTGGTTGGCTATGGCGAGCAGCCCGGCGTCGCGCTCTATGCCCTCAAAGCCGACGGCAGCGGCGACGGCGGATGGACAACCCTGGACATGCAAGGGGGAATCGGGCGCGAGCAGTTCTACGGCGGCGGCGGCTTGACCGCCACCCACCGGACCAAGGGCGTATTGCCCACGGGACAGCCCTACGAAGCCGCCGTCACGATTACCAAGGAAGGAAACGCCTACCGTCTGGCCTGGTCAACGGGTGAAGTCGGCATCGGCCTGCTGACCATCGCCAGGTGAAACGTCGGGTGAAACGCTATGGTGCCTTTGTCCTGGTATCTCATCCTCAGTGCCGCCCTCTTTGCCATCGGGGCGGCCGGTGTCTTCGTCAAGAACAACATCATTTCGACCCTGCTGTGCCTGGAACTGATGCTCAACGCAGCCAACCTGGCCTTTGTGGCGTTCTCGGTGTTCCAGGGGACGGTGGAAGGACAGCTTTTTGTCGTTCTCGTCATGGCTGTGGCCGCTGCCGAAGCCGGCGTGGGCCTGGCCATTGTCATTGCGCTGTTCCGCAACCGCGAGACCCTCGATGTGGATGAATCCAGCCTGCTGAAGCTTTGATGTCTCCCGTGTGGACTCTTCCTCGTGGATAAACGACTGGCATGTTGACCCTGATGATTCTTGCGCCCTTGTTTGGCGCACTGCTGCTGACCGTGGCCGGACGCCGGCTAGGCGAGCGTCTCACTGGGGGCCTTGCCTGCCTGGCCGTGGCGGTGGCAACGGGACTGGCTTTCGCGGCCTTTTTTCTGAAGTTGCTGCCGGCAGCGCCGGATGCAGAAGGCGTACGCCGGGTGACGGAACGCCTCGGCACGTGGTTCAGCGTGGGCAGCCTGACCGCCGACTTTGGTCTGGCGCTCGATCCGCTGTCGGGCGTCATGGTGCTGTTCATTACGGGCGTCGGACTGCTCATCCACATCTTTGCCACCGGCTACATGCACGGCGACGAAGGCTACGTCCGCTTTTTTGCCGCGCTGAATCTCTTTGTGGCGGCCATGCTGACGCTGGTGCTGGCTGACAACATGCTGCTGATGTTCGTTGGGTGGGAAGGCGTCGGGGTTTGTTCCTACCTGCTCATCGGACACTACTTCACCCGTGACGAAGCCGCCGATGCTGCCCGCAAAGCCTTCATTTACAACCGCATCGGGGATGCCGGGCTGGTGCTGGCCATTCTGCTGCTGGTGACGAAAGCCGGAAGTGTCAACTTTGTGGACATTGCGCGCTGGGCGGCGCAGCAGCCCGTCGAAACGCTGGGCTGGGCAGCGGTCGGCGCGGGCGGCCTGACCACCATCGGTCTGCTGGTGCTGCTGGGCGTGACGGGAAAAAGCGCGCAGATTCCGCTGTTCGTCTGGTTGCCCGATGCCATGGCGGGGCCAACGCCGGTTTCGGCCCTCATCCACGCCGCGACGATGGTCACGGCCGGAGTCTATTTGCTGGCGCGGCTCAACGGCGTGTTCCTGCACGCACCGACGGCGCTGGTGGTGGTTGCCGTCATCGGTGGGGCAACAGCGCTGCTGTCCGCCACGATTGCCCTGGGGCAGGACGACATCAAAAAGGTGCTGGCCTACTCGACGGTTTCCCAGCTTGGTCTCATGGTCATGGCATGCGGAGCCGGAGCCTTTACAGCCGGCATCTTTCACGTCACAACCCATGCCTTCTTCAAGGCGCTGCTCTTTCTGGGCGCCGGCAGTGTCATTCACGCGCTGCACGAAGAACAGAACCTGCGGCGCATGGGCGGGCTGGGACGCTTCATGCCCCTGACCCGCTGGACGATGACGGCCGGCTGGCTGGCCCTGGCCGGTTTTCCGCTGCTGTCGGGCTTTTTCAGCAAGGATGAAATGCTGCTAGAAACCTTCACTTCGGCCGTGCTGCCCGGCGGACTGGCCAAAACCCTCTGGGTGGTGGGCCTGCTGACCTCGCTGCTTACGGCCGTCTATATGACGCGGCTCATGGTGTTGACCTTTCATGGAGAGCCACGCGAGGCCGTCACCCACAGCCAGCCGCACGAATCGCCGCTGGTGATGACCCTGCCGCTGGTGGTACTGGCGGTGTTGTCGGTGGTGGGGGGCGTGCTCGGTCTGCCGGAAGCCTTTGGCGCCCATCCGTGGATGCGCGGCTTCCTCAGCCCGCTGGTGCTGACGCCAGCCGAGTTTGCCCACGAAGCGGCTTCCCATACGACGGAACTCGCATTGATGGGCATTTCTGCCGCCATTGCCCTGACCGGCATTGCCGGCGGATGGTGGTTCTTTCAACGCCATCCGCTGTGGGAAGCGCCGCGCATCTGGCAGGCAAAATACTGGGTGGACGAATTGTATGACATGGCTGTGGCGCGTCCGCTGGAAGCCCTGGCCCGGCGCAGCCTGTGGCAGGGGCTGGATGTCTCGGTGGTGGACGGACTGGTGGGTGGTATCGGGCGCAGCCTTTCGGGCCTTGGAGCCGGCCTGCGTGAAATGCAGTCGGGCTATGCCCGTGGCTACGTCGTGATGATCTTTCTCGCGGCGCTGCTCATCCTGGGCTATTTCGTGTTTAGCCCCGGATAGTACGCCCGGCGACCATTGTGGAAGTGAGTGTACTGTGACCTTCCTTGATTCTGGCCTGTTGCTTGTCCTTCTGATTGCTGTGCCGGTGATTGGCGCGCTCGTCATTGCGGCTCTTGCGGCCACCTCGGCCGAAGCCGGCCGGCGGTATGCCCTGGCCGTTGCCCTGACAACGGCGCTGCTGACATGCGGGCTGTCGTGGCGGTTGATTGGCCGCCATACCAACCCGGCACTTGTTGTCAATGCGCCGTGGATTCCCACGCTGGGCGTCTGGTTTCACCTGGTTGTGGATGGTCTCAGCCTGTGGCTGATCCTGCTGGTGACGCTGCTGACGCCGCTGGCGATGCTGGCCAGCACGGCGGTCACAACCCGGCGCCACATCTACTTCATGCTGGTGCTGCTGTTTGAAAGCGGGCTGATCGGCGTTTTTCTGGCGCGCGACCTGGTGACGTTCTATGTCTTCTGGGAAGTCGTGCTCATTCCGGCCTACTTTCTCATCGGCCTATGGGGCGGGGAAAACCGTCTGGCGGCTGTGACCAAATTTTTCCTCTACACCGTTGCTGGAAGTCTGCTGATGCTTGCGGCGATCATCGGCCTCTACGTGGCGCACGGTCAGGCCACAGGGCGCTATACCTTTGATCTGGAAACGCTGGTCAAGGCGCGTAACCTGCTTTCACCGGACCTGCGCCAGTGGTGCTTCTGGGGTTTTGCCATTGCGTTTTTCGTCAAAATTCCGGTGTTTCCGCTCCACACCTGGCAGGCTGACACGTACGCCGAGTGCCCGACGCCCATCGCGGCGCTGCTGGCAGGAGCTATGTCAAAAATGGGCACCTATGCTCTCGTCCGGTTTGGCGTTGGACTATTCCCGGAAGAGGCCCAGGCGTGGGCGTTGCCCGTTCTGGTGCTAGCCGTGGTCAGCATCCTGCACGGGGCGCTGGTCGCCATGGTGCAGACCGATCTGAAACGGCTGCTGGCCTACTCATCGCTCAGTCACTTGGGGTTTGTGACGCTGGGGGTCTTTTCGTTCACGGCGTATGGCGTCGAAGGCGCGATGTTTCACATGGTGGCGCACGGCGTCACGACCGGCGCGCTTTTTTTGCTCGTCGCCATGCTGGAAGTCCGGCGGCAGACGACCGAATTGGGCGAGTTTGGCGGGTTGGCCCGGGCGATGCCCCGGTTTGCCTTCCTGATGGTTCTGGCTAGTCTGGCCTCGGCCGGTGTACCGTTCACCAACGGTTTCATCGGTGAATTTCTGACTCTGCTGGGCGCTTTCACGGCCACGCCGGGACGCTGGTTTGCCGTCGCGGCGGCCAGCGGCATGGTGTTGTCGGCGGTCTATCTGCTGACGGCCGTCCGGCGCACGCTTTTCGGGCCGCACAAAGCCACCTTCGAGATGCCGGATGCCGACTGGCGGGAAGTCCTGACCGTGGCGCCGCTGGCAGCTCTGATGCTGGTGATGGGCATTGCCCCCCGGTTCTTTCTGGAGACCACGCGCCCGGCGGTGCCGCCAGTCGTTAGCATAGCGTCCCGCCCGTCCTGAACACCCTTCAATTCATCAGACGCTACGTTGGCGCCTGAATCATCCGTTGGCTAGGCCCGCTAGACAGTCCCGCGTTTTGCCTCTGCCGCAAACGCGCCCGTGGGAAGGGTGTGCCCGGGCAATTCTTCCATCCGGGCGGGTACATGGCTTGACAACCGTGGGCTGGTGTCGCATGTTGGTTTTAACTCGAAAATCATTTTCATTTGCTAAGTTTGCTAGGTGACACCAATGCCGCCATGAACCCTTGACGCCTCCCCAAGCAAAAAGCCTCCGGTGCGGCAACACCGAAGGCTTCGGGCACTGTGTCCACCCGGTAGGCAACAGGATGGCGCGTGTGCGCGGGTACTCTACCCGATGCGCCGTCCGGGATGAAACTCTGACAGCCGCTTGTCCGGCGCGCATGAAGTGGAGTGTGTGTCAAATATGGTGGTTTCGTTTGTGAAACGCACGGCTTCCCCTTGGGCTGGCCGTGGTTATTCGTGGATTGGTTTTCTGGTGATGGCCGTGTGGCTGGGAGTGGTGGGCGTTGCCGGCGCGCAGGCGGAAGACCGGGGCGTTCTGACCGGCAGCGTGACTGATGGGCAGGGGACGCCGGTCGCCGAGGCCAGTGTTCTCATCCGCAGCCTGGCGACCGGAAGCACGCGCACGACCCTGACGGCCGCCGACGGCACGTTTACCGTCGGTGAACTGCGGTATGGCATCTATCAGGTACGTGTCACACGGGAAGGGTTTTCGGATGCCGTCGTTGAAGTGCGACTGGCTATGCCGGGCGTAACCCTTGATCCCATTCGTCTTGCGCCGGGAACGATCCGGGAAATCGTCACCGTTACGGCCAGTCGTACGGTCCGGGACACGATGACAACACCGGAAGCCGTTTCGGTCGTGACGGAGCAGCAGTTGCAGGAACGGCTGCCGGGAACGGCCGCGGACATCCTGCGCGACTTGCCTGGAACCTATACCCAGTCGCAGAGCTTCCAGACGCGCCCCATCATCCGCGGGCTGGAAGGGAATCGCATTCTGGTGCTAGTGGATGGCGAGCGCCTCAACCACGGGCGCACGCCGACGAGCCACGTCGGCAATGGCGTCGAAACGGGGCTGGTGGATGTCGGTACGCTGGAAGCCATTGAAGTCATCCGTGGGGCCGGGTCGGTGCTCTACGGCACGGAGGCGCTGGGCGGTACGATCAACTTCATCACGCGCCCGCCAGCCACGGTGGACAGCGGGGTGCGGGTGAGCGGCGTGGTTGATCCCTTTTTCACCTCGAACGGCCCCGGGGGACGCTACGGCGGCAGCCTGAGTCTGGCGACCCGCCGCTTCACGGCCCGCGTCCGGCAGTCGTTTGAAAACTTCAGCGACTATACAGCCGGCGGCCCCGTGGAAGCCGGCTATGCCTCGGTGGTGCCACAGTTTGACCCGGTGACGCGCCGGGTGACGGGTTCAACCTACCGGACGAACGCCACGCGCGTCGAAGGTCGGTTCTTCTTCACGGAGCAGACTTTCCTGCGGTCGAGTTATGAGCGGCTTGCGTCCGCGCCCTACCGGTATCCGCTTCAGGGCACGTTCGACTTCCTGTTCAGCAACCGCGACAAGGTCAATATGGGATTCGTCGTCCGTGATCTGTCACCGGTGATTGCCAGTGTCCAGATCAGCGGCTACTACCAGTGGCAGCAGCGGCGCGACCAGGTCATCGTACGGGCGTTGCCAGCGCTGTTTCAGGTCACGGACCGGCAGATCAATCCCACGACGGGCGGCTTTGATGGGCAGGTCATCCTGACGCCGTTCCGCAACCACATCATCACGGCCGGGATCAGTTTCTACCGGGACACCAGCGCCGATGATCGGATTGTCATCCGGGGAACATTGCCGACGCCGCCTGGCGGTCTGACCCCGGCTCAGGCGCAGACGCTGGCTGCGCGCATCCGTACCGACGGCGATGTGCTGCGTTCGCTGCGCAACAGCCAGCCCCGGCGGGATGTTCCGAACGCCAACTTTCAGGACCTGGCCTTTTTCGTGCAGGACGAATACACCCCCAGCCGTTATGTGCGGCTGATCGGCGGGCTGCGGGTGGATGGCTACCGTTCACGAGCGCTGGATACACCGAGTTACGACATCTTCAACCTCATACCGCCCGGAACGGCTGGTATCAACGGTCTGGAGTCGCTGCGCCATGCGAATGTGGCCGTCACGGGGTCGGGCGGCATCGTCGTCAGCCCTATCCCGGCGGTCAGTCTCGTGGCGCGGGTGGCGCGCAGTTACCGCGAACCGAACATCTATGACCGCTACAATGCCGGGGCATCCCACACGCTTAGCCCGACGACGCGCAGTATCACGATTCCAAACCCGAACCTGCGCCCGGAAACCGGCATCAATCTCGATCTGGGAGCGAAGGTGCGCTTCACGCGGTTTTCAGGCGCCTTTACCTATTTCCGAAACAACTACGCCAACTTCATCAGCAACTTCGGCGCGCCAGTGCCGGGGCTAGCGCCGATACCCAATCCGATTCCAGGAGGCGTGCCGCTGGCCGTGCTTCAGCGCCAGAACCTCGGCCGCATCCGCATGCAGGGGATTGAAGCCGAGTTTGAAGCGCCCTTCCGGCTGCCCGATGCACTGCGGTCATCGTTCGTGACGCTGCTGGGCAATCTGAGTGTGACGCGCGGAGATGACCTGCAGGCGAACCAGCCGGTGGACCCGTTCAACTTTCCGGTCGTGCCGGTCAAAGCCGTGCTGGGGACGCGCTGGAACTCGGCCACGAACCGCTACTGGATGGAGTATCGGTCGCGCATCGTCACGACCCAGCGCCGGTTGCCGCCCGGCAGCCTCTACGCACAGCCGGGCACGGCACGCCTGGGTTTCACGGTGCACGACGTGCGCGGCGGCATCAACTTTGACCGCGAGCGCTACGGTGTGGCGCTGACCCTTGGGGTGGAGAACCTGGGCAATCGCTTTTACCAGGACCTGTTTTCACTGTTCGATGCGCCAGCGCGGGGGCGCGCGTTCGTCGCCGGAGTGCGGTTGCGGTTTTTCTAATGCTCCAGGAGCCTGTCACTTATGGACATTCAATCGCTGTTTCGTCTGCCCGAAGACCCGGACCAGATACCCATCCCTGTGCGAATGTGGCTGTGTCTGGAGTGTGGCAACTTTCACCTGGCCATCGGTGGCGCCCACTACACATTTTCGCCGGAGCAGTTTCGCCACTTTGTGCGTGGCGTCAACGAGTGCGCCGTTCACTACGGACTGAGTGGCGTCGGGTTTGCCGAAACCCTGCGCCAGTGCTGCGTCACCGATCCGTTCGGGGCGCAAAATTAGGGGAGATAGAGAAAAGGCACATGGCGGGCAGGATGCCCGCCCTCCCAGGGAGAGTGCCGGTGCATGACCATTTCCCGGAACATGCCGCATGTTGTTCATTCCGACCTGACACGCAAAGGAGAACCAGACGATGACTGCACCAAATCCAGCGGCTGAGTTGACAACCGACGCCGGCTATACGGCCGAAGACATTGCGCAGCAGTGGTCACAGTTGCGCCAGACCGAACCCAAACTCCGCATCCGTGATGCGGCCGCGAAGCTGGGCGTCAGCGAAGCCCAGCTTGTGGCGCTGGGCTGTGGGACGACGGCCACCCGCCTGAGTGCCGACTGGGGCGACTTCATCCGCGAGCTGGAAGCCCTGGGCCCCGTCATGGCACTGACCCGCAACGACGGCGCGGTGAGTGAAAAGGACGGCCACTACCGAAACGTCGAAATCTTTACCGGACACACCCGGATGGGGCAGGTGCTCGACAGCGGCATTGATCTGCGGCTGTTCCTCGACCGTTGGGCCATAGGGTTTGCCGTGTGCGAAGAATCCCCTCGTGGGCTGCGCCGCAGTTTTCAGTTTTTCGACGCCACAGGCACGGCCGTTCACAAAACCTACCTGCGGGAAGCCAGCAACGTGGAGGCTTTCGAGTCCCTGACCAGACGGTTTGCGGCGCCTGACCAGAGCCGGGAACAGCCCGTAAGTGCACCACCACCACCGGCGGCCGAGATACCCGATGCCGAAGTGGATGTGGCCGGTTTTCGGCAGGGCTGGCGCGAACTCAAGGACACGCACGACTTCATCCGCCTGATCCATCGCTTCCGGGTAAGCCGAACCCAGGCGCTTCGCCTAGCAGAACCGGAAATGGCCTGGCAGGTGCGCCCGGACAGCTTTGGACGCATCCTTGAAGAAGTCGCCGCCGCGCGGGAAAACATCATGATTTTCGTCGGCAATCCGGGTTGCATTCAGATTCACAGTGGGCCGATTCACAACGTCAAGCGCGTCGGCGAGTGGCTCAACGTTCTGGATGACGGGTTCAACCTCCACGTCCACGAGCCAAAGGTACATAGCGCATGGGTTGTCAAAAAGCCGACGGCGCGTGGGATCGTGACTGGCGTGGAGTTTTTCGACGCAACCGGCGAACAGATTGCCATCCTCCACGCCAAACGCAGGGAAGGCGAGACACCCTCTCCGTTCTGGGCAGAGTTGTGTGACCGTCTGACACGGGTTGGATAAAAGCTTTTTGCCGCGCAGGGAAAGCCAAGACACTCCTGAGACCTGCGCGGCCGTCGGGGCGCGGACGGGGTATTGGTTGGTCAGGTCGCGTACTTCGCAACTCGGCCCCGACGTTTTTTTCTTGATCCTCCGGCGCGGCTTCTGGCGGAACCGCGCCGCCTGATGAAAGGCCTGATGAAAGGGAAGCCATGATGACCCTGAGACGTTGGTGTGCCGTTGTCGGGCTGATCAGCCTTGGCCTGGGCATTCTGGGGGCCGGGAGCGGTTGTCGGCGCGATGTGACGACCCAGGCCGCGGTGCGGACGGTGACAGACGCCGCCGGGCAGCCGGTGGCCATCCGGGATGTGTCGCGGGTGGTCGCCGCTGGCGGGTCCGTCACCGAAATTGTCTATGCCTTGGGCGCAGAGTCGTTGCTGGTGGGGTGTGACGCATCGAGTCTCTACCCGGAAGCCGCCACGAAACTGCCGCAGGTGGGGTACGTCCGGGCCCTGTCGTCCGAAGGAGTCCTGTCACTGCGTCCGACACTGGTGTTGACCGTCCCGGAAGCCGGTCCGCCGGAGGCGCTGGCGCAGTTGCGCGCCAGCGGGGTGCCTGTTCTCGTAGTGCCAGCCGAGCCATCGCTGGAGGGCGTCAAGAAGAAGATTCGTGCCGTTGCCCAGGCGCTTGACCGGGCAGCTGAAGGCGAGGCGCTCATCCGGCAGTTGGAGTCCGACATGGCACAGGTTCAGTCCTACCTTGCCGGGCGTCCTGCCCGGCCGAAGGTGATGTTCATCTACGCCCGCGGGCAGGGCGCGGCCAACGTCGCCGGACGCGATACAGCGGCAGCGGAGATGATTCGGCTGGCGGGTGGCGTCAATGCCTTTGATTTTGAAGGCTACAAGCCGCTGACGGCCGAGGCGGCCGTGGCCGCGGCCCCGGAGGTCATTCTGCTCCCGGCGCGTGGGTTGGAAAGCTCCGGCGGTATTGCCGGGGTGCTGTCCATGCCCGGTGTAAACCAGACTCCGGCCGGGCGCAACCGGCGGATTGTGGCGGTGGATGACCTGCTGCTGCTGGGATTTGGCCCGCGAACCGGGCAGGGCGTCATGGAACTGGCGCGGTTGCTGCACCCTGAAAACACGTCCGAAAAGTGAGTGTGGCATGGCGGCTGTGAACATCCTGGCGACCCGTCCGCAAGCCCTTCGACTTCCCGGCCACTGGCTGATTGGTGGCCTGGCCGGCGCACTGTGCGGGATCGTGTTGTTGGCCGTGGGCATTGGCGCCGTGGCCATCACACCGGCGCAAAGCCTTTCCATTCTGGCTGAGTTGATTGGACTGGACGTTGGTGTGCCCTTTACCGAACAGCAACAGGCGGTGCTGCTCACGATTCGTCTGCCACGGGTGCTGTTTGGCGCGCTGGTCGGGGCCGGTCTGGCCATGGCGGGTGCCGCAATGCAGGGCGTTTTTCGCAATCCCCTGGCTGACCCCGGCATCATCGGGGTTTCAAGCGGCGCGGCGCTGGCTGCCGTGCTGTGCATTCGCACCAACGGGTGGTTGTTTGGCAAGGCTGGCGGGATGCTGGCTGTCTATCAGTTGCCCATTGCGGCGTTTCTTGGCGGAAGTCTGGTCGCTTTCATCGTCTATCGCCTGGCACGCCGCGAAGGAACGCTGTCGGTCGGTCTGTTGCTGCTGGCCGGCATTGCCCTGGCGATGCTGGCGGAGGCGTTGCGGGGAGCGCTCATTTTTGCCGCCACAGATGACCAACTGCGGAGCGTGACCTTCTGGAGTCTGGGGAGTCTGGGGGCCGCGTCGTGGGTGAATCTCTCCATGGTGGCGGCACTGGTCTTGCCAGCTATGATGTGGCTGGGACGGCTGGCGCGCCCTCTCGATGCCCTGTTGCTGGGCGAGGCCGAAGCCCGGCATCTTGGCTTCGATGTCACCACGGTCACACGCCTGGCGATGCTGGCTGCCACGCTCATCGTCGGGGCGACGGTGGCTTTTGCTGGCATCATCGGGTTCATTGGTCTCGTAGCGCCTCATCTCATCCGGCTTGCCGCCGGCCCGAGCCACCGGACGCTGCTTCCAGGCGCGGCCCTGCTCGGAGCGTGTCTGGTTGTGCTGGCGGATTTGCTGGCCCGGACCGTCGTCAGTCCGGCCGAGATGCCGCTTGGCGTCGTGACAGCCAGTTTGGGCGCGCCGTGTTTTCTGTGGCTGTTGTTGCAGGAGCGGGGGTTTCGGTCATGATGCTTGAAGCGCGTCAGATTGGCGTCATTCGGGGGGGCAAGGTGCTGCTGGATAACGTCTCGCTGACCCTGCTGCCCGGTCATGTCACGGCCCTGCTGGGGCCGAACGGGGCGGGGAAGTCCACTCTACTCAAGGTGCTGACCGGCGATGTGACGCCAACATACGGTGCGGTGTATCTCGACGGCCGCCCGCTGGAGGGCTGGTCGCTCGTGGATCGGGCACGGCGGCGGGCCGTGGTGCCCCAGGAATCCTCCCTGGCTTTTCCGTTCACGGCCTTTGAAGTCGTTCTGCTGGGACGCGCGCCCCACGTGGCTCTGCGTGAAACACCGCGGGATGTAGCCATTGCCCAGCAGGCCATGGCCCGGACTCGCGTTGACCATCTGGCTGCGCGGGCCTATCCGTCACTTTCCGGCGGTGAACGCCAGCGCGTGCAGTTTTCCCGCGCCCTGGCTCAGATTTGGGAAGCCCTACCGGATGGGTCTGCACGGTGGCTACTGCTCGACGAACCAACTGCCAGCCTCGATCTAGCCCACCAGTACAAAGCAATGGCCGTGGTGCGGCAGCTTGCCAAGGAGGGCGTCGGCGTCGTGGTGGTCGTGCATGACCTCAACCTGGCGGCTTACGTGGCTGATGAGATCGTGCTGCTTGACCGTGGACGCATCACGGCGGAAGGTCGCCCGGAAGACGTGCTCACGGCGGAACGCATCCGGGCCGTATTCGGGCTGGATGTCATCGTGACGCCGCACCCGCATCACGGCCGGCCCTGTGTCGTACCGCTGTATGCAAATGGCGAGTAGCGAATGGAGGCCCGTCTGCTCGGCTGTTTGACCGGCCAAGCTCCGGCCGCTACGCGCCGGCTTCGACGACGAGTTCCCACTCGGCGTAGAGGGCTTCAAGCTGCTTGGTCAGCTTTTCATACTGTTGGTGACACTCGCTGTAGCGAACTGGGTCGGTGGCCACTTCCGGCGTGGACATGGCGGCTGAAACCGTAGCCAGTTCAGCTTCGGCTCGGGCAATGTCGGATTCAATGATTTCTACAGGCCGCGCCTTGCCCTTGGGCTTCTTTTTAGCTTTGGCCGGTCCTCCAGAAGACACTGCTGGCATGGGATTTGGTGCTTCGGCTAACCGGTCTTTAGGCTGGGAAGCCTCAACTGCTTTGGCGCGTTGGGCTGCTTCGCGCTGTTCGGCTTGCCGGATTTCCCACAACTCGCTGTAGCTGCCGTCAAAATCGCGGCTGCTGCCGGGTTCAAGCCACAGTAGGCGGGTAGCCACGTTGTCCAGAAAATAGCGGTCATGCGACACAATAAGACAAGTGCCCGGATATTCCACCAGCGCTGTTTCCAGTGCCTCACACGAAGGGATGTCTAGATGGTTGGTTGGCTCATCCAAGATCAGCACGTTCGAGCGGCTGTAGATGAGCTTGGCCAAGGCTAGGCGTCCCCGCTCGCCGCCAGACAGGGTACGGATGGGTTTGAAGACATCGTCACCGGTGAACAGAAACCGGGCTAAGAATGAACGCAGCTCGAATTCAGTAGCCGACGGGTTAAGGCTTTGAAGTTCAGCAAAGATGGTGTTGGTCAGGGTCAGCGACTCCAGCCGCTGGTCGTAATAGGCTGTTTTGACGCCTGTTCCCCAGCGCAGCGTGCCGGTGACCGGCGGCAGGATGCCGAGTAGTGTTTTGAGCAGGGTTGTCTTGCCGGCGCCGTTAGGCCCGACGATACCTAGTTTTTCGCCCCGGCGGACAACCAGGTTGAAGGGGCCAGCAACAGCTTGTCCTTCATACCCTACACGAAGGTCTTCTAGGGTAAGAACCCATTCGCCTGAACGTGGTACATGCTTCATCGAAAAGTTGCCCCGCGGGGCATCCACCGTGGCCGCTTCGATGCGCTCCATACGGGCAAGCAGGTTACGCCGCGACTTGGCCTGCTTGCTTTTCTGCCCGGCAATATTACGCCGGATAAACTCTTCCTGGCGGGCAATCTCTTCCTGTTGTTTTTCGTAGTGTCGCTGTTGGATAGCACGCAAGGCATCGCGTTTGGCGACATATTCGGTAAAGCCACCTGTGTAAGAAGTTGTTTTCCCGCGATCAAGTTCGATGGTGCGAGTTGTGACTCGGTCCAGAAAAAAGCGGTCATGGGAAATGACCAGGTAGGCAGCGGCATAGTTAGTCAGGAATTCTTCTAACCACTCGATAGCGCGCAGGTCGAGATGATTGGTCGGTTCGTCGAGCAGCAGAATGTCGGGTTGCCGCAGCAGTAGCATGCCTAAGTGGAGACGCCCCTGCTGGCCGCCGCTGAGATGGACGGCTCGGGTGGCAAAGTCCGCCTTGGTAAAACCAAGCCCGAGCAGCACTTCTTCGGCACGGGCCTGGTAGGTGAACCCACCCTGTTCTTCAAAGCGGTGCTGGAGTTCGCTGTAGCGTTCAAGCAGGGCGGCAAGGTGGTCTGGAGGCTGCCCTGGCTCAGCCATGGCGTGTTCAAGCTGGCGCATCTCGCGCTCTATCGCCTGGAGTGGAGAGAACACACTCAGGGCAGCTTCCAGCACGGTCACTTCTGGTGGGAATTGGGGGTGCTGCTCTAAAAGTGCGAAGGACAGGTTGGTGGCACGAATGATTTGCCCCCGGTCAGGTTGATCCAGCCCGCACAGCAGCCGCAGCATAGTGGATTTGCCGGCACCATTACGCCCAATCAGGCCGACCTTTTCACCTGGATTGACCTGGCATGTTACGCCTTGCAGAACCTCGTGCCCGCCGTAGCTTTTGTAAACCTCTTCAAAGCGAAACAGCATACCTCCAAACAGGCCACATGTGGGTTTTGTGTTACTGACACAGAAACGGCGATTGTGCCTATCTCAGGCTTTCTTCGGCAAGCCGCCTTGCCTTGCCAGACCGCCTTTTCAGAAAAAGGTATGTCGCCGAAATGCTACATTTCGGTCATGATGGTGATTTAGCTCAAGCGTGGAGTATCTCCCTTTTCAAGGTGGTTCTATGTCAACTTCTTCTTCTCCTTCTGTTGCCGTGGTGGTTGGGCTGGCTGAAAGTTACCGGGAACGCTTTGCCGAAGTTGTGGCGAATTTGCAGGCAGCAGGACTGACGGTTGCACGCCGGTTGACAGCGCTCGGTCAAGTTACTGGCACTGTGCCGCGCGAACGTCTGGCTGAGCTTGAACGAGTGCCAGGTGTGGCCTACGTTGAACTGTCAGGTGACTACTATGCTCTGTGAAACCAAACCCGTGTACACCGGCTTATTGCAGGAAGCCTTAGAGATAAGCTGTTTCCGGGGTGGTCTCAGTGCTGATGTGTCATGAGGGTCAAGATTTTCTACCACGATCATTGTTTTGATGGTGCTTGCTCGGCTGCTGTGTTTGCCTCTTTTTACCGGCGGGCTTTTGAAGCACAGGCAGAGTTTATTTATGTCGGCCTCATGCACCGTCCGGGTGGAAGTTTTGGTGACATCCAGTTCGACGCTGATGAACACGCCATTCTGGATTTCAAGTTCCATCCAAGTGAAAAAGTGACCTGGTGGTTTGATCATCACCAGAGTGCCTTTCTGACCGTTGTAGATGAAGCGCTATTTCGCGCCGACACAAGTGGCAAGAAATTCTTTGATCCGAGTTACAAGTCATGCACGAAATTCATCGCCGACGTTGCGCGGGACCGTTTTGGCGTGGAGCTACCAGAACTGGCCGAGCTGATCCACTGGGCAGACATCATTGATGGGGCACAATACCCAGATGCCAAAACGGCCATTGATCTGAGCGCTCCGGCAATGCAGCTTACACTTGTCTTGGAAGGGTCAAAGGACTCGCGGCTACGGCAAGCCATTGTTCGGGCATTACAGGTACGCTCCCTGGCCGAAGTTGCTGCCGAACCGGAAGTCCAGGCAGCACTAGCTCCAATTCGAGCGCGTCATGAGCGCGCTATTGAGATTTTCCGTCAAGTTGGGGAGTGCGAAGATGGGGTTGTGTTTTTTGATTTGACCGACTATGACATTGAGGGTTACAACAAGTTCATTGCCTACTGGCTGTATCCTCAAGCGCGCTACAGCGTTAGCGTAAGCCGCGGGGCATACCGTTCAAAAGTCTCGGTTGGGTACAATCCCTGGAGTGGCCATCCGCGCGAGCACAATATTGCCAGCATTTGCGAGCGGTATGGCGGCGGCGGGCATGCGGTAGTCGGAGCCGTCTCGCTGGCCCCTGAAGCCCTAGAGCGCGCCAAGATCATTGCGCGTGAAATTGCTGCCGAGCTGCGGGGAGTTTCTCCCCAGGGAAGTTCTTCCTAGGTAGGTAAACTGTCGTGCAACCTATTCTCTCTGCAGCCCACATGGCCGAAGTGGATCGGCTTACCACCGAGCAGTTTGGGATTCCCAGTTTGCTGCTGATGGAAAATGCTGCTGTTGGGGCAACCTTGGCCATTGAGCAGCAATTTGGGCCGATGCGAGGGCGGCGCGTCCGGGTCTTTTGCGGCAAAGGGAACAATGGCGGTGACGGTGCAGCCGTCGCACGCCAGCTCTGGATGCGCGGTGCACATGTTGAAGTCCTGCTGTTTGGCAGGCGTGAAACAGCACGCGGCGATGCGCGCGTCAACTTTGACATCGTGGCGCAGTTAGCGCAGGTGTCACCACAGATTCGCCTCGTAGAACTCCAAGGGGAAAGCGAATTTGCCGCACTGCTTCAGCACAGCACCTCGCGCTTTAACCTCCATGTGGATGCCCTGTTTGGGACGGGACTAGCACGTGGACTAGAAGGAGTGTTTGTCAAGGTAGTGGAGTATCTCAACAGCACTCGCCAGTACGTTCCGGTCTGTTCTCTGGATATACCCTCGGGACTGGCAGCCGATTCGCCTCACCCGGTAGGAGCCCACGTTGTGGCGGATTTAACCGTAACCTTTACGGCTCCAAAAGTTGCCAACGTACTGCCACCAGCCGGGCATGCTAACGGAAAACTGCGGATAGTGGACATCGGCTCGCCGGAGCTGCTGCTGCGCGCTACACCGAATCACCGGGCGTCGTTGTTTCTCGTTACTGAAGATGGGGTGCAGTCATACCTGGAGCAAACCCGGAGAATGCCAGACGCTCACAAAGGTCACGTTGGGCATGTTCTGCTGATTGCTGGCTCGCGTGGGAAGACTGGTGCAGCTGCCCTGTCTGGCGAGGGTGTGATGCGCGCCGGAGCAGGCTTGCTGACAATCGCTACTCCGGCTAGCGCGCAGTCCCTGCTTGTTGGTCAGTGCCTGCCAGAAGCCATGACGCTGGCATTACCGGACGACGGCCACGGTCGGCTGACCGAAGATGGCTTGCGCATCGGTTTTACAGCAGCAAATCAGCATACGGTCTGCGCCATTGGGCCCGGATTGGGAACTGACCCAACTGTGCGTCATCTGGTGCAACGGATTGTCCAGGAAGGCAAGTCCCCAACAGTACTCGATGCTGACGCTCTTAACTGCTTAGCACCATGGCAGGCCGGACGTGGCACGCCGGAACGGCCACTCATTCTGACGCCCCACCCGGGAGAGATGGCGCGGCTGCTTGGGGTATCCGTCAATGATGTTTTGGTTGAGCGAGTTGGTGCAGCCCGCCGCCTCGCCACTGCCTATCATCTCTTTGTGGTGCTCAAAGGTTACTACACACTCATTGCAACGCCGGAAGGGGATGTGTACATCAATCCAACGGGCAACGCCGGGATGGCCACCGGAGGTAGTGGAGATGTTTTGACCGGTATCTTGGCAGGACTGCTCGCGCAGACCCCTCACCTGCCACTCGAAGCTACCTTGGCGGCTGTGTACCTGCATGGGAAAGCCGGCGACTTAGCCAAGGAAGCACTGGGCGAACGTTCACTGGTGGCTTCTGACATCCTGCGTTTTCTGCCCCAAGTTTTGAAACCCCGGCTAGGCTGACAACCTGCCAAGGCATCCATGTAAGTGACAATCGGCGGAAGTTAAGATGTTGAGACGTGCCGTTCGGTCGAATTGATCCGCGCGGTTGTGGCGTCTGAAAAGCTAGAAGAAACAGACAAACCGGTTGGCGTCCGTCGCCGTTGCAACCGTGAGTCTTGGGAGTGTTGTTCACGCCATAGGCGAGCTTTGGCCTCTTTTGGTAGAAGGACCCTTACTTCCGCCCCGCAAACCTCGTCCGTCCGGTTGCCAATAAAGACCTGCCCGCCGTGATCGGAGACGATTTGATAGACGGTTGCCAGTCCAAGCCCGGTGCCCCCTTCTCGACGGGAGTTAAACGGCTCAAAGGGACGTTCCAGAGTCTCAGGGGGAAAGCCTGTTCCGGTATCCATCAGTCGGATTTCTATTTGGTCATCCAGTGGTTTGAGTACGATATGGAGTTCACCACCTTGCGGCATGGACTGAAGAGCATTTCGAGCGAGGTTCCAGATAACTTGTTTGATTTGGTCGCTATCGGCTGTGATGCTTGGCAGGTCTGGTGGTGACTTGATCGTGATGTGGTGGTCAGCCCGCATCTCTGGGCTGTGTTGCAGCAGGGAAACCGTCTCATTGATGAGGCGGTCAAGCTGAACGGTTGTCAGTTGCAGTGGTTTTGGGCGGGCGTACCTGAGAAAGTCTTCGATGGTTCGATTAAGGCGGTCAGACTCACGCAGGACAATCCGCATGAGTCTATTTTGATCTTCGTCGAGGCAGAGATCGGCTTGAAGCATCTGAATGGCGCCGCGCATGGCAGCCAGAGGATTGCGAATCTCGTGAGCAATGCCAGCTGCCATTTTGCCCAGCGCTGCCAGCCGATCTTGACGGCGGATTTCCTCTTCAAGCTTGAGAATTTCTGTCAGGTCTTGAAAGGAAAAAACGTAACCGGTGACTTCACCTGCCTCGCTTGTAAGTGGAGAGACAGCAAAGCCGAGATGCAGAGAACGCCCATTGGCTGCCAAGCAGTCGGTTTCAAACCGGCAGAATTGTTCTGGGTTGTTCGCTGAAGGGGTATCTAAGACCGCACCGAGATCAAACTGCCGGTCGAGATCACCGAAAACCTCTCGTAGATGCTTGCCACGTACAGTTTGGGCGCGGTAGCCAGTAATTTCTTCGGCAGCACGGTTGAAGGTGATGATGTTACCCTGCAAATCCACAGTCACCAGTCCGCTTTTGACGCTTTCAATGATGCGTTCGTTGAGTGCGCGCAGTTGTGCTAGGTCACGAATCGTAGCTTCCAGTGCCGCGTCACTACGCCGCAGGCGCTCGGCAAGCTGTCCGCCCAGGACAGTTAGCGCCAAAATCGCGACGACATATAGCAAGGGGTTATTTTGCAGATAGCGCTCACTTTGCTCGACGATGGCATAGCCGCCGACGAGAAGCCCCATCTTAAAGGACAAAAGCAAGCTTACGTAAGCAGCGGCGCAACTGACGCCAATAGCAATTGTCCCTAGGCGAGGCAGGATCATGGACGCAACAAAAATGATAACCAGATAAAGCGGCGCAAGTGGGAACGCTGAGTCACGCATCTGATAGGTAAGCCAGGTGACAGATAGAACATCCCCCAGCAACTGGACGTAGGCCTGCCAAAGGTACTGCTCGGACATTCGCAGCCAAGCAAAATACACCACAGAAAGGAAACCTACGGCGACGACCAGCAAGACCAAGGGTTGGGGATTGATGTTAGCGTTGCCCCACAAAGTATCGGCGCGCGCCATGGTCACGGCGAGCGCAAGCAGGATCGAAACAACAACAAGCCGCGAGACAATAAGGTTGAGAAGGCGCGTGTATAGGGGGTTCATAAGGTAGGGAGGCTACGGCAGCGGGCGCTGCTCTAACCGTCGGTCAAAGATGCTAATCTCAACGTCGGCATCCGGCACACCCTCGACGACGAGTGCGGCACGGGTGCCTTCACGTGAGACATCTCTTACGAGCCAGGTCTGTCCAAGAACGTCCTGCATGGTGAAGTGGGAAGCATAACCGGTGCAAGTCTCATGCCAAGGAAGGTCAATCCGCAGCAGTCGGCGTAGGCTAGCTTCTCCACGGGCTTTGAGAAAGGCTTCGTGACAAACCCAAAGCCAAGACATCGCTTGTAGTTGGTCCGGCAAGGCCTGGAAGGCTTGATATGCCGGAGCAGGTAAACATCGCCGGGCGAGATGCTGCCAGTTGGTTGGCCGGTTAGTCAGCTCCACATCCACCCCAACCCGGCGTTGACAAGCAATGGCAAGCAAGCCAACCTCGCCTGCATGCGCCAAGCTAAACGCTATGTGACGGGCTTCTGGCACATAGGGCTTGCCGTTACTCGTGTAAGCAAACTGAAGGTGTTGTGGGGGTAGGTGGAGATACTCACCTAGAATAATGCGCAGCATGGCACGTCCGAGATAAAAACGCTGCGCGGCTAGTGGATGCCGCAGGCGGCCTCCCCGCTGCTGCTCGTCATGACTCAGCAAGGCTATGGCAGTTTCAAGGCAGTCTGTGGGGCGTAGGGAGAACCACCAAAGATGCACCGCAGCAGCAGAAAGTATTGGTGACGCCTCTGCCGGAGTTGCCGATTTTTCATGGGTCTGGTTTAAAGTAAGCATTGACCTTTGAGAAACCAGTTTGGATTGTGTGATGTCACTGCTGCTTGCCGAACGCCTGTTTACCACTTTATTTGGCGAACCGACAGGGCCGCTTTACGAAAATGGCTACGCGGAGCGTCCTTGGTCTCGTCCGCGCACGGTGCGACCGCTGCAATACGAGCTGCTTTTGGATGCCCCAACCCTCAAGCTGCGACATTACCTTCCGTTGCGTCGCTTGCGTCGGCGGCTTCCGATGTTGCTCGTGCCACCGCTGATGGTAACGGCTGATGTCTTTGAACTTCATCCGCAACGCAGTCTAGCACGCTACCTAGTGGAACAAGGCTACGATGTCTTTTTGCTCGATTATGGGAAACCACAGGCGCGTGATCGGCGCTTGTCGTTGGGGCGCTACATCGAACACCGAGTCCACACAGGGGTGCGCGTGGTCAAACAGGCAACGGGTGCCACCGAGCTATCGCTAGTTGGGTATTGTTTGGGGGGGATTTTCGCAAACTGCTATGCTGCATTGCATCCGTATTCCGGCATTCGCAACATCGTAACGATTGGAACACCAACGGATTTTTCGTCCATGCCACTTCAGCGGATTTTGGCAGGGGTTTCGCGCCAACCGCTGGAAATGTTAGCCGCTATGTACGGCTACATTCCTGCAGCCGTCTGCAATGCTTCTTTCCACCTGCTGCACCCGGATGCCATCTTGCGTCACCCAGTGGAGTTTTGGCGAAGCTTGAGCGATCCCGACTTTGCCTCGTCACTGCGCCCAGACGGCGGCCGCTACCTGGAGTACGTCAACCTAGCAGAAGCTGCTTTCCGGCAGTTGTTGCACAACCTTGTCCTGGGCAATGAGCTAATGCACGACCGCTTTACTATTGGTCGCCGGCGGGTCAACTATGGGCGCATCCGGGCCGCTGCACTTGTTCTGGCCAGCCGTGAGGATCGGCTTGTGCCGCCAGCAGCCGTCACCGCCGTGACCCAGAAGTTGACGACCACGGATGTGACAGTGCGGTTTGTCAGAGGAGGGCACTTGGGGATGCTGATTGGCTCGCGGGCAGAGAGAACTTGGCGCATCACAGCCGAATGGCTTGAAGCCCGTTCCCGCTACCAAACCACTGCGAAGACCAAGACCAAACCGGCAGAGGTTGTTCCTCTTCTCCCAGAAGCTTCCCATCCCCTTCCCGTAGCTTTGCGCAAGGTCTCCTGAATGCGGGTATGGAAACCGTCACGTATGAATTTCAAGCCGGGGTTGCTGTCGTAACCTTGCAGCGCCCAGAAGTGCGCAATGCAGTGGACGATCCTACGGCGGCAGCGTTGGATGCCGCCTTCCAACGCTTCGAAGAAGATGATGCCTGTGCAGTTGCCGTACTGACTGGTGCCGGCGGCCACTTCTGTGCTGGGGCCGACCTCAAGGCAATTGCTGCCGGGGCGAGGCGTGATTTGCATGAAACCGGTTTAGCGCCAATGGGTCCGACCCGCCGCCGGCTTTCAAAGCCGGTGATTGCTGCCATCGAAGGGTATGCCGTGGCCGGTGGTCTTGAACTGGCCCTGTGGTGTGATTTGCGCGTAGCCGCGCAAACGGCTGTGTTTGGTGTGTTTTGCCGCCGCTTCGGGGTTCCTCTCATTGATGGTGGAACGGTTCGCCTGCCCCGGCTCATCGGTTTTGGGCGGGCTATGGATTTGATTCTGACAGGCCGCCCGGTTACAGCCGAAGAGGCCTTGGCCATCGGGCTTATCAACCGCATGTGTCCGGAAGGCAAAGCACTCGAGACCGCTTTGGCGTTGGCGCACACCATCGCTACCTTTCCCCAGACTTGCCTGCGCAGTGACCGCCAGTCGCTGTATGAGCAGGCCGAACTGGATTGGGAGCGAGCCCTACGGAACGAATTTCAGCGCGGAATGGCCGTGATTGCTTCGGGGGAAGCACAAGCTGGTGCCCAACGCTTTGTTGGTGGTGCCGGTCGCCATGGGAATTTTGACTGAAAGCATGAAGGTTCTGACCGACAGTTGGTGGGGTTGCAGCCTTGCCCTTGTGATGAGCTTGGTTTGGGTTCTGAATCAAGGAGCAGTTGCCCGGCAACGTTCGCGCTGGCCTCCGGTCCCGCCCCTCAACGGCCGCTTAGGAGTTCCTCCAACAGTACTGGCTACGACATGGCACTACCTGGACCCAGACGGCGCACGACAGACCCCACTGGTGACGGAAAATGCTGTGTATGTTCCGCTACGCAATGGGAAAGTCGTAGCCTTGGCGCGGCGAGATGGTACACGACTGTGGGAAAGCGCCCCTGGCGTAGCGACCACAGCAAAATTGTATCGCTTAGGAAACCTGCTTCTGGCTTGCGCCTCTGGTCCAGTTGCGGATGGTGCATTTCCTAGCGGTATTGTCCGCTTGCTCGACATGACAACAGGTGTCGTGCGTCAGGAGGTCTCCCTGCCAGCGCCTATCACTTCGCAGGTGGTGAGTGATGGCCGCCGGCTCTATGTCCGGCTCGGGACAACCGAGATTGCGGCCCTTGACCGGCAGGACTTTTCTCGACGCTGGTCCGTTGGCGGGAATTTTACAGAGCATCTCGCGTGTGCTGGGGGAGTGGTGTTTGTTGGTACGGTAACTGGTGCACTCTGGGCGCTGCGCGCCGAAGACGGCCGCTGTCTGTGGTCATCCAAGCTAGGCGCTATTCCCGGACCGGCAGCCGCCAGTGAGGAACTGGTGTATTGCGGAACAACAGGAGGAGAAGTAATAGCGCTGCGCCGTGCCGACGGGCGCTGTCAGTGGCGCCGACGGACCGGCGCTGCTGTCCTAGCTTCGCCAATTGTTAGTCAAAACCAAGTACTTATTGCCTCGTATGACAACTTTCTCTATGCCTTTCACCCAAAAACCGGTGAACTGCGGTGGCGGCAGCAGATGGCAGGGCGGTTGGTTTCCCCTCCTGCCTGGTTGACAGAGTCCACGCTGGTTGTAGCTGCCCTTGACGACCGGGAAATTACGGTGGTGCATGCGCCGGACGGGCGTATTGTGGCACGATGGCAACTTGCTTCTGAGCGCATCTTTTCAGCGCTCCACGTGGTGCAGGGGATGGTAATAATGGCGACGGAGCAAGGGGTTGCAGCCGTCCAGCTTCTGTGAGGGCTTTCCAATCGGAAGCCGCCAACTCTGCGAAGGCGCATGCGGTCCGGTGGCCGTCACGAACTTCAAATTCGCTGCATCCGCGTGACAGCGCGGATGGGTGGGTTCGACTCCCACACGCCTTCGCCTTTCAAAGGACGAAAGTCATGGGGACTAGATTGCACAACCGGGAGGACTCACGAATAATCGTTCAAAGGTAGCCTATCCCTAGCCTATGGAGCACCTTATGTCAAACGCCCCTAATCTGCCATATCTTGCCAGGTTGCAGGCGACTGCTGTGCGTCTGGGAGCGCCTCCATGGTGGCGTTGGTCCATGCTGCCCCTGTCACTAGTGATTTCGGCAGTCTTGGGGGCATTGAGCATGCTCTTGTTTTTGCAATGGTTTGCCACTACAGAGAGCTATCGGCAAGTAGCTGCGCTGGCAGACTTCCAACCCAATGTGGTGACGCGCGTCTACGCCGATGATGGACGTACGGTGATCGGGGAGTTTGCGCTGGAGCGGCGGGTTCCACTCTCCTATGAAGAAATACCGCTGCGCATGCGCCAGGCCATTATGGCGATTGAGGATGTCCGCTTTGAGTACCACTGGGGCATAGACCCGATTGGCTTAGCCCGAGCTGCCTGGAAGAACTTCCTTGCCGGACGCACGGTGGAAGGGGGCTCAACGCTCACTCAACAACTGACCAAGATTCTGTTTCTGTCGCCGGAGCGAACCCTCGAACGCAAAATTCAGGAAGCCATCCTGGCGCTGCAAATTGAACGGCAGTACACCAAAGAGCAAATCATGGAGTTGTACTGCAACCAGATCAACCTGGGTGGGGGCGCGTATGGCGTTGAAGCTGGCGCGCAGTACTACTTTGGCAAATCCATCAAGGACTGCTCGATTGAGGAATGCGCCCTGCTGGCGGCGATTCCCAAGGCCCCTTCCGGTTACTCGCCCATTTTGCGTCCACAGGAAGCCAAGCGGCGGCGCAACCTTGTGATCACGAACATGTTTGAAGCGGGTTACATCACAGCCGCCGAGGCGGAAGCTGCCAAAGCCACCGACCTGAGGCTTAACGTCACTTCGGCGCGGGAACTCAACACCAGTGGGCCGTTTGCTTACGTTGTCGAAGAGGTCCGCCGTGAACTCGAAAGCCGCTTCGGGACTCGGGGGACCCACACCGGTGGGTTGCAGGTCATCACCACCATTGATGCTCCGGCACAGATTCAAGCCGTCAATGCCGTTCGGTGGGGGCTGCACCGGTATGAAGAGCGCCACGGCGGTGGTCGGCGCGATGCTCCCATCCCAAACGTCCTAGATGAGCTCAAAGGCAAAGACCTTTCCGCTTACCGGCACCCGGAGTGGAATTATGAGCCATTCAACGGCATGTACCTGCACGGACTGGTGACGCGCGTTACGGGACGAACTGCCGAAGTTTCCTTCGGCAAATATCGGGCGACTGTTACGTTTCCGCCGGACCGTCCTTTGCGAGAAGGCGACCTGCCGATGTTTCTCATCAAAAGCGGCGCGCCACGCAACAGCGCTTTTGATCCGGTGATTGACACTCCACCACCGCCGCCTACGCCAGCTTCATCGCCGGGGCGCAAGAAACAAGGCGAATCCACCTCGGCAACTACTGCACCCGCTTCCAACGGGGTGCTCCAAGTAGAGCTGCGCTCGGTTCCGGCCGTGGCCGGAGCCCTGATTTGCCTCGAAGTGCGGACCGGCGAGATCAAGACAATGGTTGGAGGGTATGATTTTTCCCTGTCAAAGTTCAACAATGCCACCCAGGCCAATCGGCAGACCGGTTCCTGTTTCAAGCCCTTTATTTACACAGCCGCGATTGAAAACGGGTGGACACCTGACGATCTAATTGCAGATACCCCATTTCAGGCTGGTAACTGGGTACCCCGAAACTATGATGGCGGATTTACCGGGCTTATTCCATTGCGTACAGCGCTGGCTAAGTCACGCAACATCCCGGCCGTTCGGTTGTTAGCCAGTGTAGGCATTCGGCGGGGGGCAGAAATGGTGCGGCGATTTGGGATTACCAATCCTATGGCACCTTACCTGCCCTCGGCGCTGGGTGCTACCGAAGTCCCCCTTATCGAGATGGTGTCGGCCTACTCAGTGTTTCCGAATCAGGGAAAACGGGCTAAGCCTCATCTGATCCGGCGGATTCTGGATTACGATGGACGTACCCTGTTTGACTTCGACCGGGATGAAACCGAGCACGAGACGCGGGTGATTTCTGCTTACGTTGCAGCCGAGATGGTGGATATGATGCGCGGTGTGGTTGATGGCGGCACAGCCACCAAAATCCGCACAGTGGCAGAAGGTGATCTCAACAAGCGCCAGATTGGCGGCAAAACAGGCACTGTCAACGATTGGACCGACGCTTGGTTTATTGGCTATACGCCGTCCATAACATGTGGAGTATGGATTGGCTATCCGGGCGAAAAACGAACGCTTGGTAAAGGTGAAACCGGGAGCCAAGCCGCCTTGCCGGTGTGGATTGAATTTATGAAGGTCTATCTGCGCGGCAAACCCCTTGAGACCTTTGGTGAGCCTCCCCCGCCTGACGCCGAGCTTGAAAAACTCCAGGCAGAGCGTGATCGCCAAGAACACAAAGAGCTTGAAAACAGCATTGCTGCTTTGATGGAAGATACAGCAACTTCTTCGGCAAAGCAGGCCATTACTGGACGAGAAATACCCCAACCCGAGGATAAGCCAACCAAGTCACGTCGTGAGCGAACACTCGTAGAGGAAACCACCGGACAAACTGCCGTAGAAGAGGCTCAGTTGGCAAAACGCGCGCAGCAACAAAATGCCAACGGGCAGGAAAACAAGCCCATCGTTCCGAGGTCAACGGTCAAAAAACCGTCGTTTGTCACGGATGAATCACCACCCAAGCCCCCCTTGCGCCCTTCTGCGCCACGGGAAGCTCCAGAAATACCTCGCTTATAGCTTGGGCGAATTGGTGCTGACAAAGGAGTGCCATGCTGTTTTGGAGACGGAAGAAAAATGAAACGCCTGCCGAGCGTGCTGGCCTAACAACACTCTTTGGGGGTGCGCCGGTTCCAACGCCATCGTCCCAACCCACGGGGCCCCAAGCGACAGAACTGGCGTCGCAACCGGACGCTGCCGAACCTGCACCATCCACAATAGTGCCGTCTCAGCCGGTGGCACCCCCAGGTGAGATCCTGGCTTCACCAACGGTCGAGCCTCCAATCATTGCCCGGTCAGCCGCGCCGACACCGGCCATTGAAGCGACACCCGAGCCAGAAGTGGTGACTGAACCTGCTCCCCGTGGCTTGCTTTCCCGTTGGTTTGGATGGCCAGCAACAGGTGATAAGCCAGCGCCGGTTTCCTCGCCAAGTGAGATGCCGGTTCAGCCCAGCTCCACTCCGATGCCCGTGGCACTATCGGCACCTGCTGCTGAACCAACGCGCGAGACCTTCTTGCTGCGGATGAAACGAGCCGTTCAACGGACTCGACAAAACCTTGTGGGGAGGCTTGATACCCTTGTGCGGGGCAAGAAGGTTATCAGCCCGGAAGTGCTTGATGAACTGGAAGAAATTCTGATTGGAGCCGACATTGGCGTCCGAACCACACTCGACCTGATTGAGAAAATCCGCACCCAGGTAGACCGGAAGCTGCTAAACGACACCGATGAACTCAAGCGGGTGTTGCGCCAGGAACTGCTAGCGCTACTAAAAGCACCGGCCAAGTCCATTTCTGGGCGTGCTGTTCGTTCAGAGCTTGATATTCCAGCCGACATTCGCCCCTATGTAATCATGGTCGTTGGGGTCAATGGGGTTGGAAAAACAACGACCATTGCTAAGCTGGCCTATCTCATCAAGCGTGAAGGCAATGAAGTAATCGTGTGTGCTGCTGACACGTTTCGGGCAGCAGCCGCCGACCAGTTGACCATCTGGGCCGAACGGGTGGGAATTCCGGTCATCCAACAAAAGCCAGGAACAGACCCTGCTGCTGTCGTCTATGACGCCCTTCAGGCGGCCAAATCACGCCAAGCTGACGTAGTGATTGTGGACACAGCCGGCCGTTTGCACAACAAGGTCAACCTGATGAATGAGCTGGAAAAAATGTCTCGAATTGCCCGGCGTGAAGTGCCACAAGCGCCTCATGAGGTGTTGCTAGTGCTGGATGCAGCCACGGGACAGAATGGACTCGAACAGGCCCGCCAGTTTGCCAAGACTGTTCCCGTAACCGGCCTGGTGCTGACCAAGCTCGACGGAACCGCCAAAGGTGGCATCGTCGTGGCGATTGCACGGGAGCTGGGGCTGCCTATCCGCTATGTTGGCACCGGCGAGCAACTCGACGACCTGACAGTGTTTTCACCAGAGGACTTTGTGGACAGCCTGTTCGAGTGAGGCTTCTGAGGGGTCTAGTCCAGTGCTTCCTTACAGCATTTCTCCGCAGTGGGGACAAAGAATGTCACTTTCTAGCACCTGTCCGCCACAGTGTGGGCAGGTGGCTGTCCGAACTTCTACGGTGTGTTCAGCCGCCGGTGGAGTTACGGCAACAATAAAGGCATTTGCCAGAATGTCGGTTCCTGTTTCTTGAAGCAGGGCGACTTCTTCTGCCGGTAGCTCTTCGGTCGGCAGGCCATCCACAGGGACATCTGCTTCATCAAGGGTTTCAGAAGTTGGTTCGGAGAAGATAGGAGTTGATGGAATTTCCTGGGTAGCATGCTCAGGCAGTTCAACTTCTGTAACCTCATAGAGTCCGCCGATATGGACGGCAGCATTGCTAGTATCAAAGTGAATACTCAGCCCGGCCGTAGGGTCCGGTGGAGAAAGCTCCGAGGTAATCCGGTTTGGCACGCTAAAGCTGATGTCATTGCTTGTCTGCGTGGGGATAGGAGCAAAGATGTTCCGCGATGGATAAGGATCGGTAAAGGGAATATCCTGCTTGATCGTGACTTCGTCGGACAGTTCGTTGGAGAAGCTCGACACTAAAGGGGATGCTTCGGAAACAGCTTCGGTTGGTGGCTCGACCGGCGCTTCGCTAAAGTACGCTGCGTACTCTCCTGCGGCAACAACAGAGTAAGGATCAGGCAGCTCGATGGTAGGCGTCCGGGAAGGCGCTGCGGATTCCGACGAAGCTGTCTCCGATAGGGGGGACACCGGCAAAGGCGGACTAGAGAGAGTGGGTTCCTCCGCTGCCAAGGGGATACTTTCGTCCTCTTGGGAGGTGCGGGGCGTGGTTTGTTCTGGTTCTCGCAGTTCTGGCGTTACTTGAACAGGTTGGTGCGCCCCGGATGACTCTTGGGCAACTGACAAGCTACTGGACGGGTCGGATGGGGGTGCAGTAAGTGATGGATCAGAAGGCGGCCCGCTGCCAAAAACGGCTTCTACATCTTCTTCCCGGACTTCCTCCACAAGTTCTGCTGGTTCAACAGAGATCGGCGCACGTCCGTACTTGCGCCAGAGGGCATTAATCGTCTCGAGAAGGGCAAAAGGGTCAAGCGGCTTGACTAGGGTTTCGTCGGCGCCAACGCGCAAGGCTTCGTTCCGATCAAATGGTTCACCGTCGTGGTAAATCATCAGTACCGGAAGTTCCAGCTTGAGTACCTGCTTGATGTGGCGGCAGGCCTCATAGCCGGTTTTTCCGGGCATCAGCACATCTAGCACGACTAGGTCAGGATTCATCTCGCCTGCCCGGCGCGCAGCTAGATCGCCATTACCAACGGCTAAAACTTCAAACCCCTGTTGCTGCAAGAAGGCTTGCAGAGCGCGGCGGGTTGGAACGTGGTCGTCGGCAATCAGAATTCGACGGCTCATTCTGAGACGTGCAGTGACCTCACTATGCCATCAAAGACCCTTGGCAATGAACTTGACGCGCCCATTATCAATCGAAACAGAAAACGAGATGTGAGTACACTTGAGTTGGTTTTTGATTTTTGCTGACTGATCGCACAGAATCTGGTGAAACCGTGCAAATGTGAAATCCTGGATTGATTCACCACACTGTCGTTTGGCAGCCACAACAGCGTCATAGAGCTGCCGGGCAAGTCCTTCTTCAGCCGCTGGGTCGGCAAACGTGGCCCGGAATTCTCCCTGAAAAGCCGACGATGCCGGTGAAGATGGCGAGGCCGGGGCAGCGAGTGGCCCCACATAGGGTGAGGGAGAGGTTGCTTCTGGCATGTAGGTTGGGTCATAGGCTGGAGGGAGCGAGCCTGAAGGCACAAGAGGTGGTGAAGCTGGTTGCGTAGGCGCCTGAAGCGAAGAGGTTCCGTAGCTTGGCGGAGAAGAGGGATAAGACGGTGGATATGGAGGCGGTGTAGCGCTGCCCCCTTGCCAGCCCATCTGCCCATAGTTGGGCAGACCGTAGCTTGTCGGTAGGGGAGTCGGTGAAAGAGGCGGTGCCGACTGTGGGGGATAGGTTGGCGGCGCCGGTGGAAAGTAAGATGGTGGTGCCTGGGGTGGCGCTGTGTAAGGAACCTGAGGCAATGGTTGGGAAGGAAGGGGAAGATGCCCCCCGCCACCATAGTACGACGGCTGGTTTTGCGGATACATGGGCGGCCTGGGCGGTGGGTACCCTGGCAGAGAAGGTGCTGTGGGAAGTGATGCTGAGCTGGGCGGTAGTGGCTCAAGAGGGGCAACTTCGCGTGGTGCCCAAAGCGCAACTAACACGCGCAGAATGTCAATGTCATGTTGGGCCTGTTCTACACACTGTCCCACTGTACGCTTACCATCGACTAGCGCTAGCACTTGGCGTACTTTCTCTTGTGGGAAGCCGGCCAGCCAGGAAACATCGAAGCCCGGTGGCAGGTTGGCCACTGTATGGGCCGGGGGTAGCGAAGCCAAAAGACTTTGTTCTTCATCGTAGCGATGCAGGGCCTCTAAAATCAGTTCTGAAGCTCGCTTGTTGATGACATTCTGGCGGTTGACCGGCTGCTGGGTAAAAGCATAGCTACCCTCCGACCACTGCATCATGTGAATAATGGCCGTCAGTCCTTGGAATGAGCCGGCTTCGGCATCCACAACAGCACCGTCTTTGAAGTAAATCTGTCCCGTTTCTTGCTTGGGCGTGACAATCTTGATGACACCTTCCTTGCGTTCGCGCTCCATCTGGTTGAGAAGGTCGGTAACGCTGGTATGGGATAGGTGTCCTGCAATCCGGGCTGCCGTAGGTTGATGACGTTTGAGAATCCGTTTGACCTTAAGCGGGATTTCTTTGACGCTGAACGGCTTGGCCCAGTAATCCTCAACACCAAGCTCGAGTGCCGAGACCTTTTCCTCTTCCTGAGCCCGCGATGAAAGGCAAACAAAGGGAATCTTTGCCAAGTTTGGATCGTCTTGAAGTGCAGCAAAGAGCTGGCTGCCGTCCATTTTGGGCATCATAAGGTCAGAGATGATGAGCGACGGCGGATGTTGTTTGATAATGTTGAGGGCCTCTAGCCCGTTGCTTGCCGTCATGATTTGGCAGCCGAGAGGCTTGATGATCTTTTCAAGAATCATCAATACGTGTGGCTCATCATCGACAAGGACAACTAAGCGGTCCGAAAAGTCATCGGGGTCTTTGTTTTGGAGACGGCTAAGATTAGCTTCAGTAACCCAGGTCGCTTTTGCCCCCTGCATCCACTTTTCGCTGCGTTCCTGAATCATTTCACGCAGCTCTTTACGGTAATCGGCATCTTTTTCCCCGAAGCCCGGCAGCATTTTGAGAAACCCCATGGCGGCTTCGGGTTGCTGTTCGTCAAGGTAGAGGGCAATAACCTGGCGCGAATACTCGTAAGCCCGGTCAAACTGCCGCGTTTCAAAGTAAATGTTGACAATGTTCTTGAGGATGGTGGCCCGCTGGGAAGGTTCTACCATCCGTTCTACCTTGCGGTAGAAGACCAGCGCCAGTTCGTACTGCTTGCTGGTGCGGTAAGCGTCTGCTAGCCGTAGAAAATGACTTACGGCAGCTTCGACATTACCGCTTTCCTGATAGGCTTCCGCAAGCCGCTTGAGTACCTCAACGTTGTTTGGATTGTCATGAAGCGCCTGGGAAAGCTGCTCGATTTCACGGGCAAGCTTCCTCTGGTCGAGCTGGCTGGCAACCTGTTTCCGAACATTTTTGAAGAGTTCCATGGCTACTTACGGCTCCGCCAGAGCTGGTATTCAACGCCATCTACTCGAGGTACTGGCAAGCCTCGCGTGAGGTTCTGAGTACTCACTACCAGTTGTCTCTCTAAGGCTGCGGGAGCTTCAGACCAAGGGTCATCCGCACGGAAGCAGCTCAAGATTTGCCTCAGTCTAGGGCAAGTTAACGGTTGAAGCAATGCACTGCTGTGCAAGCCCAGCCGTGGGGTAACGTCAGCAGCATGCGCTGCCCATGCCATGCACTTCTCTATGCTATGCAAGGGCAGTGACGTTTAGGTAAAAAGTGAAGAATAACTTAAGGTAATGTCGTCCTTGGCCGCCAGCTCACCGAGAAATGTGCGTAGCTCGGCGAGAATCGTTGCCTGCAAGTCCGTCGCAGAAGACTTCCCGTACCAGGCAAGGAGTCCTTCCAATCGCTCAAAGGTTTCGCCCTTGGCATTCCATGCTTCAACTAACCCGTCCGTATAGAAAACAACCGTATCGCCAGGGCGATAACGTAATGCACCGGGTCGGGAAGTAGTGTCACGGCGGACGCCAGGTGGGTAGGCGTGGTGCTCGATAGCTTCAACAACACCAGTGTTGGCATGGTAGTGATAAACGGGCGGTTGCCCGGCGTTGGCGAGCGCGACGGTTCGGGTTGTGGTGTCAATGACACGCTGTAGGTCGGCGCTATAAAGTCCCGCTTGCTGCCTGAAACAGCAATGAGCTGGTTCATCGCAACCACGACCGCCGAAGGGTAGGCCTCACTGCAAACTTGGTTGTGTAGTCCACCTTTGGCTAGGGCCATAATCAACCCCGATGAAATCTCATGCCTAGTGACATCACCGATGGCGACTGCCAACCGGTGGGGCATCGGGGAGAAAGGAAGTCATAGTAATCGCCACCCACGCATTGACCGGAAAGAAGTCCCCGACCACTTCCGAATCCAGGTAACCGAGGGGGACTAGAAGGCAGCAAACACTGTTGCAGATCGTGTGCAACTTCCAGTTTGCATTGCAGGCGGGTCTCAGCTGTAAGCTGTCGTACAAGCTGAGCACTGTCCAACCGCAGGACTACCGCCTCGGCAACTGCCATCAACAGGGATTTTTGTATAGGACTCTTCTGAGAGCTTTGGTCCTAAACTAAACAAGCCCAGGAGGTTGTCCCCAGAAACCAAGGGGGCGAGTAAGTGGGAATCAGGCCGTTGAAGCGTAAGATGCTTTGCGTGCGGTAGCGGAATAACTCTTGCCGCCGAGCCGAGAGTAAGGGCCTCAGACAGCGCGTCTGCTCTGGCGTCTGGGGACAGCGGCCAAGGTAAAGCCCAAATGGCAACGCTAGCTCAATCCACAGCAGGATAGGACGGGCAGGCGAAAGCGCATTGACGAGCGGCAAACGGTGAAACCACCGGATAGCTTCATAAGAGGTAGGCCAGGCGCTGAAGTTGGCAACACTTAGGATTCCGAGAAACAATGCTGCCCACCCGTAGCCTTGCCTTAGAAATGCGGACAGTTTTGGCAAAGTTGGATAATAGGCGTGGAAAACACAGACACAGATAACCGACAGCATTGCTCCCAATGGTTTGTAAGAGTTTGGCCGGAATGGCGCTCCAAGGCGGGAGGAATGGTGATTGGGCGCTTCCAAACAGGGTGCCAAGGGAGATAGAGCCCTCCCAACCGGGCTCTGGAATTTCCCCAGCGCAGCCGGCACCTGGCCAGACCGACACCGGTACACAGCACGACGATAAGCGCTGTCTCGACGACAAAGAAAAAACCATAGTGAAAACCAACTGGACCTGGTCGCCGTTGGGGGAAGAAGCTTGACCTCGATGCGGTATGGCTGTCTATCAGGCTTTCTAGTCATCGAGGGAAGAGTTTTCGTTAGCTCGGCCAGCTGCTGCGGCCGGGCATAGTCCCGAAAAGCTCTCAGGGATGGGCATCGGGTTGAAGAGGTTCATCACCCGGTTCAATCCCTGCCTGCTAAGCAGGGCTTTCCCCATCGACAAAGCTCACAATCGGTTGTGTGAACTCAAGGACAAGCCAACTGACCAGCTACGCAATTCCGCTACGCCTAAAGCAAGGCGCACGGCCACGTAGAAAACCACAAGGAAGGTCAAAAACCATAAGGGCAGAGATGTGCGGTAAGCCATCGAGGAGGAACATTGTAAACTTCCAAACCGAAGACAAAACGCTTTGTGCAGGCTTTGAGGGGATAATTTTTTCAAAGCAACCCTTTTTGGCCCGTTCGCTGCTGTTGCTCCGCAGGTTGAGTGAACTTTCTTGCGCGCCTGTTGCGCGGAGTCTTACAATGAACTGCCTTGCCGGGCGGATAAGGGTGTTTCTGTCTCGGGACAGGCGCTGTATGAGAAGGGTCCTTTACGGTGATGGGGGTGGCACGCATGCAAATTCGGTTGCCTGTCATCATGTACGTTGCCTTGCTAATCATCCTGGTTGGGGAGGTGGATAGCTTGGCCCAGCAGCCAGCTACGCCGCGCCTGGACGAGCCGCCGCTTGTCAAAACCACGACAAACCTTGTGACGCTCAACGTGAGCGTCACCGATCCGCAGGGGCGCTTTGTCACCGGGCTAGATGCCGAGCACTTCGAGGTATACGAAGACAACGTCAAGCAAACTATCGAGTTTTTCAGCGACGAAGATACTCCAGTTTCCATTGGCATTGTCTTTGACATGTCCGGCAGCATGCGCGGGCGGCTCAACCGCTCCAACATTGCCCTGCGCAAATTCTTAGACGCCTGCCACGAAGAAGACGAATTCTTTCTAGTTGGCTTCAATCACCAAACGCGGCTGCTAGTAGATTTCACAACCAATCCCGAACGCATTAGCGGTGCGGTTATGCTGGCAGAGGCCAAAGGGCAAACGGCGCTGTACGATGCCGTGTATATTGCCATTGAAAAGCTCAAAGAGGGGCGTCACGGCCGCCGTGCCTTGCTTATCATCAGCGATGGGCAGGACAACAGCAGCCGCTATACCTTCCGAGAAGTACGACAACTGGTGCGCGAAGCCAATGTCCAGATTTACGCCATTGGGATTGCCACGGCTTTCAATGACACTTCGCTTGACTTGCAGGGGCGGGCCATTCTTGACGAAATCACCCGCCTGACCGGTGGGCGGGCCTTTTTCCCAAACAGTCAAGTAGAGTTGCAGGAAATCATCACCCGCATTGCCGTCGAACTGCGCCATCAGTATGGCATTGGCTACACACCGACCAACCTGGCAACGCTTCCGGCCGGGCTCAAGTCCAACGAAAAGCAGCGCTGGCGAAGGCTCAAAGTCAAACTCAACCCACCGAAGGGGCTGCCAAACCTGACCGTCAATGCCCGCGAGGGGTATTATGCGACCTTTGCCACGGAATAAGTTTGCCGTGCATGGTGAAGTCATAAAGACCAACCGTAAATTGGCGTCTGCGCATCCCCGTTCGCCTAACTCTGCCGAGGCCTAACCCCATGTCGTTCAAAGCTAAACTCACTCTGGTTGCTCTCTCCACAGCGCTTGCCCTGTATGCTGTCATTGGCGGTTTGCTGGCACGTCGTACCAGCGCCGTTGCGAAGGGAAACCCCTACGTCCAGCTCAAAATCTTCAATGAGGTTGTCAAGCACATTGCCAATGACTATGTAGACGAGCCAGACATGGGCAAGGTGCGCATTGGCGCCCTGCGCGGCCTGGCTGAGGGGCTTGATCCTTACTGTGCCTACTTGCTGCCGGATCAGGTTCGGCGATTCAAGCCGACAACCATGAGGGCTGTTCCCTTTGGGATGGTTGTTTCCAAGTACGCTGGGTTTGGCTACGTCTTAGCCGTTGTTCCCGGTTCGCCGGCAGCGCAAGCCGGTGTCAAAACCGGTGACATTATCGAGTATGTCAACACGGTAGCCACGCGCGATGTGAGCCTCTACGAAGTTATGGAGATGCTAACCAGTGCCGCAGAAGGTGGCTCTATCGAGATCACCATTCTGCGTCCTGGACGTGCCAAGGGTGAGAAGCTAACTCTCAAAGCCGGCGCGTTTCAGTCTGTAGTGGTTTCCCGCATGGAGACCCCGGACACGGGTTACATCAAGGTTGGGCTACTTGAACGAGGTAAAGCCGAACAGGTGATGACGGCGGTGCGCCAACTGCAACAGCGTGGGGCCCAAAAGCTCATCCTTGATTTGCGGGAGTCAGCCCACGGTGAACTGTCGGAAGGTGTTGCTTTGGCCAGCATGTTTATCCCGTCGGGCGTTCTCGCGCGGACTATTGGCGCTAACAACACCGTTACGACATTGCTTGCACAGCCCGGTGCGATGACCTTTGAGGGGAAACTGGCCGTTTTGACGGATCGCTCTACGGCTGGGCCGGCTGAAGTGGTAGCCGCAGCCATTCGAGATCACCAGCGCGGGGAGATCATCGGAGAGAAAACTTTTGGGGCCGGATCAGAACAAACTCTGTTCCCCTTGCGAGATGGCTCGGCACTATTGTTGACCACACGGCGTTATGCTCCTGCCACTGGAAAGTCGTTTATGGAAGAGCCGGTCAAGCCGTCCATTGAAGTCAAAGTGGCTGCTATTGAGCCTTCCATCCCAGATGTAGACGCCGATACACCGCTACCCCCGGAAGCCCCTGTGGAGGACCCTAAAAAGGTTGCACCTCCTAGCGAAGATGTCATCCTCAAGCGCGCCTTAGAATTACTCAAGGGAGAATCCAAGCAGGCCCGCCAGCCGGCACAGCCTACGGTTGCACTTCCGAAAGCTGCGTAGAAAGCCCCCCACGTGGCCAGCTTGCAAGTTTACCGGCAGTCAGGAAAACAAGGGAGTACACGATGAAGCTTGACGCCGCACGGCGTTCACGCGAGGCAATGCGGGAGTACCTCGCCGTAGCTTTGGAGGGGTGCTATATCGGCGAGCCAACGATATCGCCTATTGAAGGTGGACGAACGGCTGCTGAGCGCCAACTTGCGGCTTTTGATGTCCGGCGCTATACCTCGCGCAATCACGTAACCCGTGGTCATGTTTCGCGGCTGTCACCCTACATTCGCCACGGCGTCCTGACCCTGCGGGAAGTCCGCGATGCCATCTTTGCCCGCTTTGGACGGACCGGCGAAGGGGTGTACAAGTTCGTCTTTGAACTGGCCTGGCATCAGTTCTGGCAGGAAGTCTATGCCGTACTGGGTGACGGCATTTATGCCGACATCGAGGATTACAAGTTTTCACCGCCGGCCTGGGAAATGACCCTGCCGGAGGATGTGGCGCGCGCCGAAACCGGGCTGGTCTGCATGGATGAAATCTTGCGTGAGCTGTACACGACCGGCTACCTGCACAATCACGCGCGGATGTGGTTTGCAGCCTACCTGGTCCACCACCGCAAGGTGCACTGGAGCGTTGGAGAGCAGCTCTTTTTTGCGCACCTGCTGGACGGGAATCCACCTCCGAATGCCCTATCCTGGCAGTGGGTGGCTTCGACCTTTGCCAGCAAACCCTACTACTTCAACCGCCAGAACATCGAGAAGTATACCGATGGGGTGTGGTGCCGGAAGTGCACGGCTGATTGTCCCTTCAACCGAACGTATGATGAGCTGGCAACGATGCTCTTTGGCGACAAACCGCAATGAGCCGTGCTGACAGTGCCGTGAAAGCTAAGTTATCTCATCGCGTGGTCAGGCTACTGCCTGCGCAGTGGAGAGCCTTGCTTGTCACGTTCCTGACATGGGGTGTAACGCTGGGTTGCGGCCATATCCCACGCGATGAGGAAGGAAAACTACGGGTTGGCTTAGTCTTTGACATTGGCGGCAAGGATGACAAGTCCTTCAACGCGGCGGCTTGGGAAGGGGCAAAGCGCGCCAGGCAGGAGTTGCCCATTGTGCTGCGCTACGCTGAACCCGGCGAGCCAAACAACCTCGAACCATGTATGCGCGCCTTTGCCGAACGAGGGTACGACCTGATTATTGGTGTTGGCTTTGCTCAGGGGCCGGTAATAGCAACAGTTGCTAAGGAATATCCAAACCTGCGCTTTGCCATTGTGGATTCGGTTGTAGACCTGCCCAATGTAGCATCGCTGGTCTTCAAGGAGCACGAAGGCAGCTTCCTGGTTGGGATGATGGCGGCTCGCACTAGCCGAACCGGCAAAATCGGCTTTGTCGGCGGCATGGATATTCCGCTGATTCGCAAGTTTGCTACCGGCTACGAGGAAGGGGCCCGCTATGTCAACCCTAACATTATCGTTCTCAAGAACTTCGTTGGTATTACCGACGCTGCTTGGAACAACCCTGGCAAGGGCAAAGAACTGGCAAAGGCCCAGTATGAAGCCGGTGCAGATGTTGTTTTCCAGGCGGCTGGCAACTCCGGTATTGGGGTTTTTGATGCTGCCGAGGAGAACCGCAAGCTGGCGATCGGTGTAGATGCCAACCAAAACTGGATCAAGCCAGGCTTCGTGCTAACCAGTATGGTCAAGCGCGTAGATGTTGCCGTTTACACCATCATCAAGGAAACCCTCGAAAAACGCTTTCGTGGTGGCATCCATACGTATGGCCTAGAAAACGATGGCATTGGCTATGCGCTGGATGAGTATAACCGTCCGCTCGTTTCCGAAGACCTTCTGCGGGAGGTTGAAGCCGCACGGGAGAAGATCATTCGGGGTGAAATTCGTGTCACGGACTATATGTCCAGCTTGAAATGACCCATGGCACAAACCAGCGACGCCATTGTGATTGGCGGTGGCATAATCGGTTTAGCCATTGCCCGGGCATTGGCCAAGGATGGGCTGCGTGTGACGGTTTTCGAGCGCAATGCCCAGCCAGGTGGGGAAGCCTCATGGGCAGCGGCCGGGATGCTAGCGCCCCAGGCGGAAGCCGATGCGCCAGGGCCGCTGTTTGACCTGTGCCTGAAGAGTCGTTCCCTCTACACCAGTTTTGCTGCGGCGCTTTGGGAAGAAACTCGGATTGATATTGAGCTGTGCCCGGCAGGTACGCTGCTTTTGGCGGTGCAACCAGACGAGGTAGAAGCCCTGCAGGCCAAATTGGCTTGGCAGACAGCCGCTGGATGCCATGCCGAATGGTTGCCGCCATCGGATGTCCAAATTCTTGAACCAATGGTTCGGAGCTACGGTGCGCTCTACCTGCCGGATGATTGGCAGGTGGAAAACCGGCGCCTAACCCAAGCGCTTATCGCCGCCGTGGCGGCCGCCCAGGTTCCAATCCACTGTCACAGTGAGGGGCTTACGCTGCTTGTCGAGAAAGAGCGTATTGTAGGCGTTGAGGTGCGGGACGAACGCTGGTCGGCGCCAGTGGTTATCAATGCAGCCGGGAGCTGGGCAGCCCAAATGTCGTCCGCCTTGCTGGGCCTGCCGGCGCGGGTGATACGTCCCATTCGTGGGCAGATGGTAGCACTTCAGATGCCGGTCTCCCTTCGGTTACGGCATGTCGTCCGAACTTCTCAAGTGTACCTTGTGCCGCGGCGCGACCAGCGCCTTATCATCGGCGCCACAGTTGAAGATGTCGGTTACGAAAAGACCGTCACGGCCGGAGGGGTTTGTTCACTCCTGTCCGGGGCGTTGGCGACTGCACCGCCTTTGGCAGCCGCGTCACTTATCGAAACGTGGGCCGGGTTGCGTCCGCTGGCAGTAGACCATCTGCCGATCATTGGCGAAACGTCGCTAACAGGGCTGTGGTGTGCAACCGGACATTATCGTAATGGTGTTCTTCTGACGCCAATCACCGCCGAGATCATCCGCTGCCTCGTGCAACGGCTTCCACCGCCATGCGAGGTGGCTCCGTTTTCACCCAAACGGTTTTCTCCACCAGCGGCTGTGCTATCCTCGACAACTAGCTGTTTGCCTAACCTCTAATTGAAAAAAGCCTACATGAAAGATACGTACGAAAAGGCGCTGGAAGCTGCCCAATTTCTTCGGTCAAAGCTACCGGAAATCCCTGAAATATTGGTTGTGCTCGGTTCAGGGTTGGGTGCTTTTGCCGATACGCTTGACCGTCCTACCCACATAGATTACCGGTTGATTCCCCACCTTCCTACCTCAACGGTAGTAGGTCACTATGGACGGCAGGTATGTGGCTATAGCGATGGCAAGTGTGTTGCTGCCATGCAGGGACGGTTTCACTTCTATGAGGGTTACTCGTTGCAAGAGGCTACGTTTTACCTGCGCATAGCTAAGCTGTTGGGGATTGAAAAGCTGATCCTGACCAATGCTGCTGGAGGAATTGATCCTTCTCTTGCACCAGGCGATCTGATGCTCATCGAGGACCACATCAATCTCATGGCAGCCAATCCGCTCCAAGGGCTGAACGATGAACGTTTTGGCCCACGTTTCCCAGATATGACCGATGCCTACGATCCAGTGTATCGGACGATTGCTCGTGAAGAAGCGGCGCGGCTGGGCATTCCGCTCAAGTCTGGAGTGTATGCGGCCCTGCTGGGACCGAGTTACGAGACACCGGCCGAGATTCGGATGATTCGTGCCTTCGGCGCCCATGCGGTTGGCATGTCCACCGTTCCCGAAACCATTGTGGCACGGCACATGGGGATGCGGGTGCTTGGGATTTCCTGCATTACAAATCTGGCAGCCGGCGTTCTCGAAAAACCTATCAATCATGATGACGTGCTTGAGGTAGGGAAACAGGTTTCTAGCAACTTCACCCAACTGTTGCACGCCATCATCAAGCGCATGTGAGTTGTCTGAAGGTATTGCCCAAGGCCGTGCTGGGAGAACTCTTAGGCGCACAGAATAGGCGCACAGAAGTGGAAACTTAAAATCAGCGCGAGCCAAAAATGGCCGTCCCCACGCGAATGAGAGTTGCCCCTTCCTCAATAGCTACCTCGAAGTCATGGCTCATGCCCATGGAAAGTTCTGGGAGTGCATCGGAAGGAAACTCAGATTGCAGGGCGTCGCGCAGCTCCCGCAGATGACGAAAGTAAGGGCGGACGTCCTCTGGGTCAGGGCAAAACGGAGGAATGGTCATCAACCCACGTACATGTAGGTTGGGTAAAGTGCGTACTGCAGCATACAGCGCGGGCAGCGCTGTTGGGACAACGCCGGATTTCGTTGCTTCATCCCCAAGCTTGACCTGAAGTAAGACCGGTTGCACTTTCTGTCGCTCTCGCGCTAGACGGTCCAACCGTTGCGCTAAGGCAAGCGAATCCACAGTGTGGATAAGATGGAAGTGCTCTACGGCCGGCTTAGCCTTGTTGCTTTGTAGATGTCCAATAAGGTGCCAGCGGAGCTGTGGGGGGGCATGAGGGATCTTGGCCAGTGCCTCTTGAACGCGGTTTTCCCCAATGTCGTAGATACCACAGTCAGCGGCTGCTTGAATGTCCACCAGTGGTTTCGTTTTTGAGACGGCAATGAGAGTAACCTCGGTAAGTGGGCGTCCAGCGCGCCGACAGGCAGCTGCCATGCGTTCTCGAACGGCAGCCACGTTTTCAGCAATAGCCGACAGAGGGACATCGTTCATCGGTCAACAGTCCCCAAAGAGGCTAAGGTGACGATTACTCGCTCACAAGCCCACGTTCAATTTTTTCCTGATAAGCGGCGGTGTAGCGCGCCCAGGGAATGGCTTCTAAGCGCTTGCGTGGAATTTCTTCGCCCGAACCCTGACAGATGCCGTACGTGCCGTCGGCAATGCGTTCGAGCGCGTCTTCAACGTCTTGGAGTAGTTGGCGATACTGCTCGGCCTGGCGTGCAGCCAACTCACGGTTGGCATAGGTCACAGCAGCATCTAGGGGGTCTTTGACTTCCTCGGTGCTGTCTTCCTGAGGTGTTAGGTTGAGCGCCATGAGCAGCTCACGTCGCTTCTGCAAGAGTTTTTCTCGCTGTTGAGCTAGAAAATCTGCGTCCATTGGAAGTTTACTCCTTACGTTGGGAATCAAAGCTTTTAGGAAAGCTATTTTGGGCGCGCAAGCCTAGTGAGACCGTCGGTAAGTGTCAATTTATGTTAGAACCGGCTGGCAAAGCGAAAACCCCTTCCGGTGTTTTCTCGTGAGGGCCAACGATGTCTGCGGAGAGTTTGCCCCTTATGTCTCCATCCCATGAAGAGAGCCTGCCGGGACTACCACCCTCACAACGGACGCTGGCAGTGGACTGGGGGAGGAAGCGTACTGGGCTGGCTATGTGTGATGAACTGGGGCTTGTGGTGCGTCCGCTAGCCGTCTGGCCAACTGGCTCACGCAGGTCACTTGTGACAAGGATAGCAACGCTCATTGCCAAGGAACATGTGGTGCGTTGTGTTGTGGGTTTATCCTACCGGTCGGACGGCTCGGCCAACCAGGCCACGGCGCAGATTCTGGCCTTTGTCGAAGCCCTGCGCCGCGCTACGCCGGTGGAGGTCGTAACCTGGAATGAGCGGCTCACGTCTGTAGCTGCTGAAGACTGGTTGCGCGAGCAAGGCATTCCACGAAAGCAGTGGAAAACCCGGCAGGATGCCATTGCCGCCGCCATCCTGCTGGAAGACTTCCTGGCCGCCCAGGCACACCGGTAGCCGGTCCCGGAAAAGCTTCGGATTTTGCTCTAAGTTATATTCTGGCTTGCAGTTTGTTTGGGGAAGGCATACAGTGCACCACAACAGTTTTCCAACGATTACTTTTTCACAGCCCCGCCCGATGGCCGCCGAAAGGCGGTTTGCTGGCGTTCCACCATTCCAGAACAACATCAGGTGAACACCATGAAACATCTACGCTTCCCCTCCCTGCGCCGGTGGTTGGCCATAGCCACGGCCCCACTCATTGCCTTCACATGTGTACCATTGGTAGCCCGCGCCGACCGTGATATTCCACGGCCGGCACGGTCCGCACTGAAACAAACCGAGCCAGTAGCACCTTCCGCTCCGGCGGCGGCCCCGTCCCGGAGTGGACGCCTGCTGTTTGAGGAAAATCTCGGTCAGCACGCCGGCCCGGTGCGTTACAAGATGTTTGGCGGATCAGTCTTTCTGACCGACCGCGCCGAAGCCTGCATGCTCGTCGAAGTCGGACGCGAGCCGCTATGGCGGCCGACCGGCGAGGCGGCCAAAAACCCGCGCTGGAAGACTCTGCCGGCATCGCGTCCGGTGTACCGCGCCCTGCGCATGCAGCCGGTTGAGCGTGAAACCGGCCAGCCCGTGCCGCCAGCGGCCTCGGAAGGCCGGGCCCGCAGTCCCATTGCGTTGTCGTACTGCAAGGGCGACCGCTCACGGTGGCGCAGCCGCGTGCCGCTCTACCGCGAGGTGGTCTATCATCAGGTCTATCCCGGCATTGACCTTGTCTATTACCCGAAAGATGAACGGCTGACCTACGACTTCCGGGTGGCGCCCGGCGCCGATCCCAGCGCCATTCGTCTGCATTTCGAGGGCGCCGACCGGCTGGCCCTGGACCCGGAAGGCAATCTCCAGTGTCTGGTCGGCCAGCAGACGGTGGTGATGCAGAAGCCGACGCTTTACCAGGAAGTTGCCGGGGAGCGCCGGATCGTGCCGGGACGCTTTACCCTGACCGGCAACGACGTGGCGTTTGAGGTCGGGGCCTATGACCGGAATCTGGCACTGGTCATTGACCCGGTGCTGCCGTTTTACTCGACGTACTTCGGCGGCGATCAGGACGAGGAAGCCGTCGGCGTCGCCGTCGGACGCATCTACAACCGGAATGCAGGTACGGATGATGCTGTCTTTTCATCTTCATCGGAGGATACCATTCCGGTGTTCATTGCCGGCACGACCTTCAGCCCGTCGTTGCCGGTGCCGGTAGGTTCCGGCCCTAACGCCAATAATCCAATCACCGTCCCGGATGTGGACATCTTCGTGGCGCGATTCGAGTTTCGCGCTGATGGAGTCGTGCCGGCCAACATTCCCGGTGTCGGCCCGACAAGCCGCTTTGCCCCCTGGAATGACTTTACCAACGGAGGTGAGCAGGACTTCACCTACGATGACCGTGGCGCTGAGAACGGTCTGTCTGCCGTCGTCATCTATGGCGGAACCGGCGATGATGTGTGTACCGGCGTCAGCATCAATGCCGGCCAGATCACTACAGAGCAGGTTAACGTTAACAACATTACGTATTTTCGTCCGGCAACCGGACCCGTGCTCGTCGGGTACACCACCAGTACGAACTTCCCCACTGGCAGGTTAGGATTGGGGAACGGCTCTGCGACGACATTTCAATCCACCTTCGGCGGGGGATTCACGGATGCCTTTGCGATGCTGCTGCCGTTCTGCTTGGACGTGCTGGCCGACAATATCACTAATGGCCCCATTGCCTACAGCACTTACCTTGGCGGTTCCGGCAATGATCTGGCCTGGGCCTGCGCGGCCGAACAGGGAGCCAATAGATTTCAGTTCGTTCTGGGCGGGGAAACCGACGGCAACCTGCCCACTGGAAGCGCCTCCGGCTCCCCATTTGACGGCACCTATGGCGGCGGTGATGCCGATGGTTTTCTGGCGCGTTTCAACCCGGAACTAAACTCGTCGGCTGCCCAGCGGCGGTATGTCACCTACTTTGGCGGTAATGGCTACGACGCCGTCACTGGTATCTCTGACTTCATCAGTAGTGGCCCACGGGTGGGTGTCACCGGCATCACGGGGTCAGACCCGGAGCCAAGCTTCATTCATTCGAGCAGCAACCCCATAATCGGCTCCGTCAGTGGCGGAACACGCAACGGCAGTTTTGATGCCTTTGTGGCCATGTTCAACGGCAATACAGGTCCCTCGCGGGAGTTTTCCATGTACCTTGGGGGGAACAACGACGACTGGGGCATGGGCATTTATGCCCGGCGGCGGGTTGTCAGCGGCATTGGGCGGTATGTCGTCCACGTTGCCGGCTTGACCGATTCGACCACTACCGGTTTTGGTGTTCCCTTGCCTGGATCCTCGCCTGGACAGCAGCTATCGACAGCCAACAAGGGCGGGATTGATGCCTTTGTCACCCAGATAAGGTGGGATGAATCCTTGTCTGGCCTACGCACCGTACAGTATTTCGGCTACCTTGGAACCGCCGGTGACGACGAAGCCTACGCGCTGGCCACCAGTGAGCAGGGCGGGCCGGGCAACTCGATAGTCTATGTCGGCGGTGTTTCCGAAGGCGCCACAGCCTTTTCGCCGGTGGGTAACACGCCTGGCTTGCCCAACTTTGCCAACGATTTGCTTTACCCGGCATCTGGCTCGACGATACCGGTCAGCCGTGGTTTTCTGGCCCGGATTTCGGCTGTCAATGAAGGCAGTACAAACCTGCCGGCGACCCTTCAGAACCTCGTCAATGTTGGCGGGCGCACCTTTGCCACCGGCGCGCAGCCGATCCAGAGGGTACTGAGCGTGGCCCCCTATCTAGTGAATCCCGCGGAAAATCAGGGCGTGCTGTTTTTCACCGGCTCGACCAATGCCAACAATGTCCTGCCCACCTCCCCACCAGCGCCCTACAACGTGTTTCAGAACATCCGGGCCAACAATACGAGTGACCGCAAGGATGCCTATCTGGGTTCGGTGCGGCTGACGCCCTAGTGACCGTCTCCGCAACCACCAGTTGTCTGACCTGCTTGACCGCCAGGGAATCCCCTCCCTGGCAGTTTTGTTGCTTGCCAGGGGTGACGTGAAAACACTAATGTTATGCGCATAACGTTTCTTTTCCGGTCCGGCTTTTTCCTTTGGCAGTGGAGTGTCGCCATGTCCGGTTTTTTCTCTGGCTCGGCCCTGGAAATGTTCTGCTGGGGACTGGCGCTGTTTTCGACAACGCTGCTGGTGCTCAAGCTGACCGTTGGGACCGTTCTCGATGGTCTTGACGGCCACCTGGACGGGCACCTAGCCGTCTTTGGCATAGAAGATCCTTCCGGCGCTGGGGGTGGTCTCAAGGCGATCCTGGTCGGACTGATGGTGACGGGCTGGAGTGGCGTGCTCTGCTTCCAACTCACCCGCCTGTCGCCGCTGATGGTTCTTGTCACGGCGCTCAGCGCCGGTGTGGTGACCTTTACTTCAGCCGTGTGGCTGCTGCGCCAGGTCCGCCACCTGGAATCCGACGGAACACTCCAACCAGCCAACGCCATTGGCCGGTTTGGGACGGTTTATCTCACGATTCCCCCCCAAGGCAGTGGCACCGGGCAGATTCAGATTGAAATCCAGGGGCGATTGGCCACCCTTGAGGCCATCACCGATGGCCCAGCCATTCCCACCGGGGCAAGGGTTTTTGTGATTGATGCTGGTCAGGGGGTGCTTCGGGTTTTGCCGGAGCAGGCACTCGACCCGCTGCTGGGAACTGGCGCTCACCCATCCGCTTCGGATGCGCCGGTTGCTTCCAACCGGACTTCTAACTCTGCAACCACTTCGTCCACATGAAAGGAGATGTAAAGCTATGCCGGACATCGGTGGTATGAGCAGTGCACTGTTGGGCATCATTCTCGTGTCGGCTGTTGCCCTGCTTGTGCTTTTAGTCATTATTGTTCAGCAGTACAAACGCTGTCCCTCAAACCGCATCTTGGTCATCTACGGCAAGGTTGGTGGTGGGCGCAGTGCGCGCTGCATTCACGGCGGTGGTGCCTTTGTCATCCCTATCATTCAGGATTACCAGTTCCTGAGCTTGCAGCCGATGCCCATTGAGATCAACCTCACGGGGGCGCTCTCGAAACAGAACATCCGTGTCAATGTGCCAAGCACCTTCACCGTGGCCATTTCGACCGACCCGCGGATTATGAACAATGCCGCCGAGCGGCTTCTGGGATTGGACGAGCGCCAAATCAAGGAACAGGCGCAGGAAATCATCCTGGGGCAGTTGCGGCTGGTCATTGCGACGCTGACGATTGAGGAAATCAACCGCGACCGCGAAGTGTTTCTCCAGCAGGTCAACAAGAACGTCGCTGCCGAACTGCACAAGCTGGGGCTGGAGCTGCTCAATGTCAATGTCCGCGACATTACGGATGCGTCCGGCTACATCGAGGCAATCGGCAAGAAGTCAGCTGCCGAGGCCATCAACAAGGCGCGGGTTGAAGTCGCCGAGCAGGAACGGTTCGGGGCAGTGGGTGAAGCGAAGGCTGTCCGTGAACGGACGGTGCAGGTCGCGCTTGAAGCCACCGAAACCGAAAAGGGGAAAAAAGAAGCCGAGCGGGAGATGCGTATTGCTACCTCCCAACTGGAGGCCGAAGCCGCCATTTCCGAAGCCCAGGCTAACCGCAAGAAAACCATTGAGATTGCAGCCGAACGGGCCGAAGCCGAAGTCGGTCTCAAACGCGCCGAAGCCCAGCAGCGCATCTCAATTGCTGAGTTAGAGGCCGAGACGACAGCCAAGGAAAACGCTTCACGGGCGGCAGTGATTGAGTCCAATGCCACCTTAGCCGAGCGTGAAGCCTTGGCACGGCAACGAGCCGAAGTTGCTAAGGCCAACGCGGAACGGGAAATCTTAATCGCGCAGCGCCAGCGCGAGATGGCTTTGCTAGAAAAAGAAGAACTCGTCCGCCAGGAAATCGAAAAACTCAAGCAGCAAGTAGAAGCCGATGCCGAAGCCGAACGCATCCGGCGTATTGCGCAAGGTGAAGCCGAGGCTGTCCTGCTCAAGTACAAGGCTGAAGCCGATGGTCTGAAGCAACTCTTGCTTGCCAAAGCCGAGGGTTACCACAACATTATTCGTGCGTGTGGCAACGACCCCAACACGGCAGCCAAACTGCTGCTCCTTGAAAAGCTTGAAACCATTGTGGACAAACAGGTTGCAGCTATTTCAAATCTCAAGATCGACAAGATTACGGTCTGGGACGGTGGCAACGGCGATGGCAGTGCCACTTCTCAGTTCATCCGCAACTTTGTTTCGGCGCTGCCACCGCTTCAGGAAATTGCCCGGCAGGCCGGTGTGGAACTCCCGACCTACCTCGGCTCGCTGGTAGATTCAGAGGCAAACGGTAAGGCAGAAAAAGCAGTGCCACGTTCGGTTGTAACCCCGGTGGCGAAGCCGCCAGTAACGAAAGAAGGGTGACAACACAAGAGATTCTCGACCAACTTGATGCCTGCGCCGAACGCTTGGTCTTCCCAATGCTGGATGCACCGGGCTTTCGGTTGGCTGCCGTTCGGCTGCACGCCTACCGGGATGACTTTCGCTGGGCGTTGCTGATTGAAACCTTGGGCTGTCACGAGTTCGGTGCTGGACACGAGGCCATTGATAACTGCCTGCACGTCTATGGCAACTGCTTGCACCGGCCACCGGGTGTCATGCCGGAGGATTACTTGTTTCCTACGGCGGATGGCGACGAAGGGCCGACCTTTGATGCGCGGCAGTACGTCCGCCGGACAGCGCGCACCATATGCATCCGGGGACGGAGCGTGCCTTTGCCGGACCAGTCGCCACTGTGCAATCTGGAAGGGCACCCGCTTGCCTACGGCCGGCGATGGCGGGACTATGAGCTTTTGCGTTGGTTGGTTGCCAATCACCGCACTGAACTGCTGTCCACGGAAGCCGAGCGGCGGGCACGTGTGCCAGCCGATCTGCCGGAATTGCTGACACTCGATGCCTGGCATCATCCCGACCTAGGGAGCGGAGAGCTGCCTAGCGCCTCGGAAACGTTTAGCCAGCTTGCCGAGGTGTTGGCAAGCGGGGATGTCACCCGCTATCGTCCAACGCAACTTCCCAATACCCACTGGTCGTGTTGGCCGTCCGGAGCGTGATATGTGCCGTTGACCAAGGCTGTTGTTCAAGATCGTCCGCGCATCCCACCGCAAACCCTTGGCGACTATGTTGCCTTAGTCTGGGCCACGGGATTTTTCTCTGGATTTTCACCGGTAGCGCCTGGAACAGCCGGCTCAGCTGTGATGGCGGTACTCTACTATGCTGGTGGCAAGCTGGGATGGTTTCAGCCCTTTGCGCTGGGCACTTTGGTGTGGCTGCTGCTGGCGGCTGTGGCTGTCAGTTATTCCGGCGGATGGGCGGCTGAACGCGCCGAGAATTTTTTCGGGGCCAAAGACCCGAATGAAGTTGTGGTGGATGAGTTTGCCGGGCAGCTCATCACCTATCTCTTTCTGCCGCTTGTCCCACAACTGGCCAGCCGGGCATGGGCCTTTGAGATGTGGACGCTAGGTGGGTTTCTGCTCTTCCGTCTGTTTGATGTCATCAAACCCTACCCGGCCGGCCGGTTTGAAGTCCTGCGGGGTGGGTTGGGCATCATGGCCGACGACATCGTGGCCGGTATTCAGGCCAGTTTGGTATTGCTACTGTGTGCCAAGGGGCTAGCAGGATGGCTAAGTGCTGCCGGTTGAGCAACTGGCATCAGGAAAAAAACCATGGCCAACCAGGATGAAGAACCAGACCTAGGACGATGGGAGTTGTTCATCCAGGCAGTCATCCTACTGTCGCTGGTTGATTTTGCCCTTGAAACCCTTCCCAGTCTGAGTCCGACCCAGCGAAGACTGCTGGAGTGGTTCGAAGTGTTCTCGGTGGCTGTGTTTACGGTGGAATATGTCGTCCGCGCCGTCGGGTCGCGCCCGGCGGTCAAGTACCTGCTGAGTTTTTACGGTATTGTGGATTTGGTCGCGATTCTGCCCTTCTACCTGGGGTTGGTCGTGGATTTGCGCGCCCTGCGCGCGCTGCGTTTCCTGCGTCTGCTGCGGATTCTCAAGCTCACGCGCTACAGCCAAGCGTGGCGACGCTTCCACCGGGCACTGATCATTTCCCGCGAAGAACTGATTTTGTTTGCGGCCACGGCCTTGATTCTGATTTACCTGGCGGCAGTAGGGATTTACTACTTTGAGCATGAGGCGCAGCCCGAAGTTTTTGCCTCGATGTTTGACGGTTTGTGGTGGGCCGTGGCCACGTTGACTACCGTGGGCTACGGGGACAGCTATCCTATTACAGCCGGCGGCCGGTTTTTTACCTTTGTCATTCTGGTCATCGGGCTGGGGATTGTTGCGCTGCCGTCTGGCATTGTAGCGTCGGCGCTTGCCAAAGCCCGCGCTGAAGAAGATGAAGCTGCCAAACGTGGACAACCAAGTGAACCGGAGATGGATGAAGCCGATAAGAACTAGTCGCCTGTGAGGCAAAGCTGAAGAAGCCTCAACGGGACACTGCCCTCCCCGGCTGCCAGGCACGTGCCTGAGATAGGAATTCGGTGAGACGTGACCGGACGCTGGCTGCTTTTGACCCAACGGCTGCTTCTGCCTCCTGCAGGCGCGCTTGGACAGTGGACCTTGCAATCTGGCTGGCATTAGCTGCACGAAAGTGCGCTTCGGCTTGCAAATATGCAGCCAAGACAAATTCTTTCGGAGCGCCCTGGTGGGTCATAAACAGCGCGTACTCAAACCAAGCTGCACCTTGCGCGGGGTCTTCCTGACTGTCGGCGGCTAACTGGAGCGCCTTATGGTATTCGGCCGCAGCCATGTCAGGTTGGTTGCGAACAGCATATGTGTTGGCCCGACATGTTGCGGCTGTGCTTGCCAGACTAAAGAAGCCTTTGGCCTGGGCGGCTTCGAGTACCTGGGTGTAAAGCTGCTCGGCATCGGCCGGACGTCCGGCCAGAGTCTGGCTGTCGCCGAGCTTGAGCATCCACTCCAAACGCTGGCGCTCATCTGCCACCGGCGCACGCAGCGCCTGTTCGTATGCCCGGATAGCTTCCTGGACGCGGTTAGCGCGCATGTAAGCATCGCCAAGGTTAGCCCAAGTAAGAGGTTGGCCCTGAGGAGCAAGTTGTACTGCCCGTTCCCAGGCAGCAATCCCCGTTTCTTCATGTCCGTGCCGCACGGCCAGCGTTCCCAGATTGACCAGTGCGCGAATATCGTAGGGCAGATGCTCGTGGAAAGCTTGATAATGGCGGTAGGCGGCCTCATATTCGCCCTGTTCAATAAGCATCTGCCCGAGCATAGCTTGGCTGTCAGCATCATAAGGATTGATGGCAATGGTGTGCTCTAGTGCCTCGCGAGCGCGCAGACGGTCGCCTTCAGCAAGTGCCAGCCGCGCCAGCCGCGCCGCTACTAAAGCATCGTGCGGATTGAGCTCTAGTGCCCGACGTAAAGAGGCCGCATCGGTAACGTGCCTGCCCAAAATGAACTTGAACACATCCAGCCCCGCCAGCAGCCCCAGCCCGACCACTGCACCAGCCAGCGCGAAACGACGCCACCAAGAACCAAGTGGCTTGCTTCCGGCCGTCTCAACCAGTTGGCGTTGTTCTTGGCCTTGGACAAGAACGGCGGCAATCTGCGGCTCACGAAGTTTCCACACAGCACCGTCCAGAATGAAGTGATGAATGTTGACAAGGGCGGTGAATGCCAAGAAGCTGGTGGTGAAGTCCAGGCCAAGCCACATACTTGCTACCCAAGGTCCGGGAATAAACAGTGCAATGCCGACAACAAAGAGCACTATGGCATAGCGCCACGGGCGCCACTGCAACCCCTGTTCCCGGCGCGCATAGTAGGAGGTAATCCAGAGATACTGAGCTGAATGCAGAAGCGCCAGCATTCCAGAGCTATAGCGTACCTGGAACACAGCATTCCCCAAGAGGAGATTGATAGCCGCTGGGATAAACCACAGCGTCTGAGTGACCAGAAGCATCATGGTGGGGCCAGCGGCCTGCCAGGAATGGGCTAGGATTAGCTTTCGTCCGATAATGAAAGTTATGGTTAGAAAAACCACCCCCAACCCAGCAACCACGACTTTAACCACCGCCGGCGGCAGCTCCGCTGACAATAACAACGAATCAGCCGAGGGGCCGCTGTTGAAAGCCAGTAGCAACATAACGTAGGGCAGAGCAAACGCTACCCATAGCCAGCGGGTAGTCTCCCGATCCAACGCTGTCAGTCCACAGCGGCGGGCAAACATCAGGGCAATACCGTAGTTCTGCCCCGTGTAGTGCCACGGACTCCAGAACACGTACAGGGTGAACACCCAAGGAAGCAGGGGAGGATGCGCGTGAGTAAGCAGCAAGCCGGGCTAGGGTTAGCAACCCAGACCATGCCAACACCTGCCTGTAACGCTGCCGATCAACCGGTTGAGCGCAGGCGCGATACCACGTTGCCGCGTAGTGTGGGTAGTTACAGACCAGCGCCAAGGCGTAAAAAGCGATGGCAAAGCCATTGGCAAAGTACGGCTCTACCCAGTACGTCACAAACAGCAGTGGGAGCGAACACAATCCACAGCCGATGAGAAGGTCGGTCGGCGCACTGTAAAGCCAACGCCGGGAAGCGGCAGCCGTTGTTGGCGTCTGCATGGTGGGCGCTGCAATAGAGAGGCTTGTCATGGTGGCAGTCAAAACCCTAAAGCTGGTATGGTCTAGAGCTGTAATGGTAAGGCAGTTGAAGGGTAAGCTTTGCTGTTGTTTGTGTCACCAACAATTTTCGTTTTGACAGCCAACTGGTCCGTGAAACACTCAGACATAGGCCGTTCAGGCTCCGAGCGATTTTTGCATAGGGCGGGGCTTAGGATAGGGATTGGGGGGTGTCTGAACTGCTCAAACCGCAGCCTACCATTAGCCTGTTTTGAAAGCGTCGGTTATGGAGACACTGTACGTTCATCCCCAGCCAACGTCACGCGAAGAGATGCTTGATCGGGAAGGCTGGCAGCAGCGCTACCGTGCCGTGCGGTCCGTTTCTGAGGCCATTTGCCAGCCACTGGAGATAGAAGACTACGTCGTACAACCCATGCCGGACGTCAGTCCACCAAAATGGCATCTGGGTCACACAAGCTGGTTTTTTGAAACTTTTGTTCTCAAGGCCTATGTAACAGACTACCGGCCTTTTCATCCGCGCTATGACTACCTGTTCAATTCGTACTATGAAGCTGTTGGTGCACGGCATCCACGTCCGCAGCGTGGGTTGCTAACCCGCCCGACAGTACGTGAGGTCTATGCCTACCGTGCCCATGTAGATGCTGCTATCGAGCGGATCATCGCTCACAGTGATGCGCACACCTGGAAAATTATTCAGCCGATCCTGGAGCTGGGATTGCACCATGAACAACAGCACCAGGAACTCTTGCTGACGGACATCAAGGCGATTTTGGCGGCAAATCCACTAGACCCAGTCTACAAACCCCAACCACAACTTGCGCCGGCAGAAACGGTCGCTTTGCCGACCGACGAGTGGCATGTTGTGGAGGGCGGCCACTATGTCATTGGCCACAATGGCTGTGGATTTGCCTTCGACAATGAAAGTCCGCGCCACGACGTATGGCTTCGCCCTTGCCGGATTGCCACCCGGCCCGTAACCAATGGTGAATTTCTGGCATTCATGGCCGACGGCGGCTATACGCGGCCGGAACTGTGGTTGTCAGACGGTTGGGCAGCCGTGACGGCGCGGGGCTGGGAAGCGCCGTTGTACTGGCGGCGAGCAGTAGATGGTACATGGGAAACCATAACCTTGCGGGGCGTCCGACCTGTCGTGCCGCAGGAACCTGTCTGCCATGTTAGCTTTTACGAGGCTGATGCCTATGCGCGTTGGGCCGGAAAGCGCCTGCCGACAGAAGCTGAATGGGAAGTGGTTGCTGCCCGCCTGCCACTAACAGGTAACTTTTATGAATCAGGCGCTTTGCATCCATTACCCATTTCGGCATCATCGGCAGCCTTTTTTGGGGATGTTTGGGTGTGGACAGCCAGCCCCTACATTGGCTATCCGGGATTTCGCCCTATGCCTGGCGCACTAGGTGAGTACAATGGCAAATTCATGTGCAATCAAATGGTGTTACGTGGTGGCTCCTGCGCCACGTCACTGACCCACATCCGTCCCACCTACCGAAACTTTTTTCCGCCGGATGCACGGTGGCAGTTCACTGGTATTCGGCTGGCGGAGGATATGGTATGAGTCATCCACAACCTAGCCAGGCTATGCGCCCGTCCTACGGTTATATTGTCTCTTTTCACGACCTGCACCCAACACCAGCAGCCTTTCGGGAAGAAGTATTGGCGGGGCTACAGCGTACGCCGAAGTCTTTGCCAGCCAAATTTTTCTACGACCAGCGTGGTTCGGCGCTGTTTGATGAAATCTGTCAGCTCGAAGAATATTACCTGACCCGTATTGAGACCGGCCTGCTGCAACAGCATGCAGTAGAAATTGCCGAACTGATCGGCGAAGAGGCCCTTCTGATTGAGTACGGCAGCGGAAGCGGTCACAAAACCCGCATCTTGCTTGATTGCTTACCAACACTGGCAGCTTATGTGCCGGTAGATATTTCCAAAGAACATCTGTTGGCAGCCGCCACGGAACTAGCGCAAGCCTATCCTTACCTGCGGGTAACGCCAGTGTGTGCTGATTATACCCGCGAAATGGAGTTCCCGGACTTTGAAGAGTTTTTCTATCGGCGGCGGGTGATCTTCTTTCCCGGTTCAACCATCGGCAATTTCTCACCACCAGAGGCAGAAGCATTTTTGCGCCATGCAGTAGAAGTTGCGCGGCAGGGGGGCTTGCTTCTCATCGGCGTGGACTTGAAAAAAGACCCTACGGTAATTGATGCGGCATACAATGATGGGCGTGGGGTAACAGCCGCGTTCAATCTCAACCTGCTTCAACGGATCAATACCGAGCTCGGCGCGGATTTTGACCTGCGTTTGTTCGAGCATCGCGCCTTTTATGATCCGGCACACGGAAGGGTTGAGATGCATCTGGTCAGCAAGCAAGACCAGACCGTTCATATCGGAGGCATCACCATCTCGTTTGCCGCCGGTGAGACAATTCACACCGAGGATTCTTACAAGTACGACCTAGCCGAATTTGAGCAGATGGCCGCACGCGCCGGCTGGGTACGCCGATCCGTATGGCAAGATGAGCGGAGTTATTTTGCTGTGTGTCTTTTCGCCGTTGGTTAGATCGGTTGCCGCTTAAGTCATCTGGACTAACTGAGCAATGCGCACTGGCCGATTGTCAGCGCCCAATGAGCCGGTGGCATTGACAAGCAGGCATCCCCCAAGCTGTTGTCGGGCTTTGCAAGAAGTGCATGGATTACCCTTTTTGGCCCAAGCGCCTAGTCGTCGTCTCCCATTAGGCGTTTGGCAGTACTTTGTCCTATGCGTGTGGAACGAGCAAGTTGCGGTGTCGGTTTTATCGTGTCGCGGCGTGGGATACCCGAGCGGAGTATTGTTGAAGCGGCCTTGCACGCCCTGCACAACGTCGAGCACCGCGGAGCCTGTGCAGCAGATGGGTGCACAAGCGATGGAGCCGGTATCCTGACCGACCTTCCCCATGCTCTTTTCGGCTACCCACCCGAGAGCATTGCCGTCGCTTTTCTTTTCCTACCGGCCGATCCGGCGCGTAGCGCCCGTGCATTTGACATCTTCGCTGAGACTTTTGACCTCCATGACCTACACGTACTGGAAAGCCGGGAGGTCCCGACCAACCCAACCGTGCTCGGCCCAATTGCGCGGCAATTGCTTCCAACCCTGAAGCAAGCTGTTATCAAACGTCCACCCCAGGCGCGAACCCTGACTGCCTTTGAGCGGTTGCTCTATGTGGCAAAGCAAATGACGCGCAAGCGCTGGCGCAAGCAGGGGCTAGATACAAGCTGTTTCTTCGTTTCGTTGTCCCCAACGACAATTGTCTACAAAGCACTGGTACGAGCGGCTGACCTAGGCCGTTTCTATCTCGACTTGCAGCATCCCGCCTTTGTTTCCCGGTTTGCACTTTTCCACCGGCGTTTTAGCACCAACACCCGAACGTCCTGGGATCGCGCCCAGCCCTTTCGGCTCATTGCCCACAACGGCGAGATCAACACCATCGCTGGAAATCGAGCGTGGGCATACTCGCGGGAACGGTCACTCGGCCTTGAAGCCGGCGAATTGCTGACCCACGGAAACATCAGCGACACCGGGAGTCTCAACGAAATGATCGAAGCTTTGCGCTATCGGAGCGGGATTCTAAGCCTGGCCGAAGCCCTGGCCATTGTCATGCCGCCGGCGGAGAGTGACGCCTACCACACCTTCTGGGCGCGGGCACTTGAGCCTTGGGATGGTCCGGCCATTGTGGTTTTTGCTGATGGACACACCGTTGGAGCGCGCCTTGACCGAAACGGCTTCCGTCCCGGCCGCTGGACTGAAACCAACGACGTATTTTGTCTGGCCTCTGAAGCCGGCGCCTTCGCCCTGGATGAGGCGCAAGTGCTTGCCAAAGGGGCATTGTATGCAGGGACAGGTGTCACCGTAGATTTGCGTTCTGGCAACGTAACCTTCATTGAGCCACGTGCACAGGCGCTCACTGCGGGTGCTGTCTTTGACCCGCGCACGCGCACGCTTCCGCCGCTGCCGGCGCCGACAACCACGCAGTTTAGCCACTTGGCGCAGGCCTTTGGCTATACCTACGATGACATACAATCCTTCTTAGTGCCTATGGCCGCAACGGGCAAAGAGCCGCTGGGCTCGATGGGTGACACTGCCCGACTGGCCGTGTTGTCAGACCTTCCGCGGCCGTTGTTTGACTTTTTCTACCAGGATTTTGCCCAGGTAACGAATCCGCCGGTAGATTACCTGCGCGAAGCCTTGGTGATGAACACCACTGTCCACCTTGGTGCTAAACCAAACATTTTTGCGCCAAAAACCCTTGTGCCCCCACCGCCGGCCATTGAGCTGACCGGACCAGTGCTTTCACTGGCTGAGATGGCAGCGCTCCGTACCGGGCTTGGCACAACTCGCCTGGGAGTACACATTGCCGAGCTGGACGCAACATTTGCCAGGGCAGATGGCGTGGATGGCCTCCGAACAGCGCTTGGTGAACTTCAGCGGCAAGCCCTGACCCTGACCGAGCATGGAGCCTCTGTTCTTATCGTAAGCGATCAGAAGGTCAATTCGCAGCGGGTACCAATACCGAGTTTGCTGGCATTGCGCACTATCGTCAATGGACTCAACGAAGCCGGAATGCTGCTAGATGTCTCGTTGGTTATGGAGACGGGAGAGGTCCGTACGGCGCATCACGTTGCTGCCTTGATTGGTTTTGGGGCAGCAGCAGTGTGTCCTTACGTGGCACTGGATTGGGTGCGCTTTGGGCAGCATCCCAAACTTGATGGACTAGACCCAGACCGGCGAGAACGACAGTTTATTGAGGCTTTGACCAGCGGCGTACTCAAGATTATGGCCAAGATGGGCATTTCTGTGCTGGCCAGCTATCAGAATGCCCAGCTTTTTACGCCGGTTGGTTTGGGGGCGAAGCTGTTAGCTGAGTTTTTCCCCGGCAAGGAAAGTTACCTAGGAGGACTCGAACTGGAAGATTTTGCGCATCAGCAGCTTGCCCAGCATGCTGCCTGGTGTGCGGCTTTGTCATCAAAGGCACTGGATTGGCGCACATTACCCCGCTACTTCCGCTTCAAAGAAGATACTCAGGGCCGCCAAGGGGAGCAGCATGCCATGACAACGGCGCGGGCGCGGCTTTTGCACGCCTTTGTGCGCGAGCCTTCTCCGGAGCGGTACGCTGCTTACCTAGCTGCTGGGACAAGTAGCGAGCCGGTAAGCCCGCGTCATTTGCTCACCATTCGTTCCAGCAAGACGCCCTTGCCACTGGATCAGGTACAGCCTCGGCAAGAGATTGTACGTACCTTTGGTACAGGCGGTATGTCATTCGGTGCAATTAGCGCCGAGTCACAGCGCGACCTGATTTTGGCGATGCGGCAGCTTGGCGGACGTAGCAACAGTGGGGAAGGTGGTGAAAATCCCTACTACTTTACTACCGGCTTGACCGCCAGCGTCAAGCAGATAGGGTCGGCGCGGTTTGGGGTAACAGCGCGCTACCTGGTAACGGGACGGGAAATCCAGATCAAAATGGCCCAGGGTGCCAAACCCGGTGAAGGCGGGCAACTGATGCGGCACAAAGTGACGCCCGAGATTGCACGGGCGCGGTATGCTACACCGGGTATAGATTTGATTTCTCCACCGCCAATGCATGACATCTACAGCATTGAAGACCTGAAACAACTTATCGAGGAACTCAAGAACCTTCACCCAGAGGTGCGTGTCAGCGTCAAGCTCGTCGCCGGAAACAACATCGGCACAATTGCGGTTGGTGTTGCCAAGGCCGGTGCCGATGTAATCCACATTGCCGGTGGAGACGGCGGGACAGGTGCTGCCGGGCTGATCTCCATGGCTCATGCCGGCCTGCCATGGGAAATCGGACTTGTTGAAGCCCACCGGGCACTTTGCGAAGAGGGATTGCGCAGGGCAGTGACGTTGCGGGTGGATGGGGGGCTGTCCAGCGGATTAGATGTCGTTCTAGCGGCAATTTTAGGGGCGGAGGAGTTTGATTTCGGCAAACTGGCGTTGGTTGCCCAAGGATGCATCATGGCGCGTACTTGTGAGACCAACCATTGCCCAGCCGGGATTGCAACCCACGACCCACAGCGCAAAGCCAAGTACACAGGGCGGCCCGACCACGTGGTACGTTTGTTTGAAGCCATTGCTGATGACGCGCGTTATTGGCTATCGCAAGCTGGGATTCCGACCTTAGAGTCCGCCGTTGGACGGACTGACCTACTTATACCTAACCCGCGTCATGCCGAACGCATCGCCCAGCGGCGTCTGGAACTATCCTTTTTCCTTGCGCCGCCGATACCGTTGCCACCCGCCAAGCCGCGTCAGCCATTTCATGTAGGGACGCTCAACCAGCGTATTCTCGATGACGTACGCGCCGGGCTGGTCGCCTCCCCGCCAGTGTGCAATTTTGACTATGCCATTACGACCCGTGACCGCGCCGTACCGGCAACCTTGGTCGGCTGGCTAGAGTCGGCAGCCCATGCGCGGCAGTTTTCCCTTTCAGAACTATCCCTGAACCCTTCGCCACCTGTGTCTTCTCTGCCATCACCTATTACCTTGCGTTTTACCGGCAGCGCCGGGCAAGGCTTTGGGGTTTTTCTGACCCAGGACCTGCGGCTTGGTCTGCAGGGAGAAGCCAACGATTCCGTGGGTAAAGGGATGAGCGGAGGGAAAATCGTGATTCGCCCCCATCCCCGCTGGCAAACCTCTCTGCGAAATGAAGCCGAGACGAATGCTATTATTGGCAACGCGGCACTGTACGGGGCAACAGGCGGGACCTTGTACGTTGCTGGCTTTGCCGGCGACCGATTTGCCGTGCGCAACAGCGGGGCGACGGCCGTTGTACACGGGGTTGGCTTACACGCTTGTGAGTACATGACGGGCGGGTTGGTTGTTATCCTAGGGCCTACCTCGAAAAATCTAGGCGCCGGTATGACCGGGGGGAAAATCTATGTGTATGGCGGCGCGCCTTCAGCGCATGTCAACTGGGCCTTTTTGGAAGCAGCAACCCTGTCCCCGGACGAACTAACGGCTTTGCACGCGCTGCTCGTAGATTTCCTGCAGGAAACAGAAAGCCGCACGGTACAGAGAATACTGGAGAGGTGGGAAACTGAGGCAGCGCGCTTTGTGGCCTACTTGCCCCGCCGAGGCGGCGAATAGAGTAATGTCGCCCCAGTAGGCAAGAAAACCAGCAACAAGAAAACCAACAAGCGGCAACCGTTCATGGCTACATGCCAAACTTGTGATGGTGACCTATGGCAAAAGACAACTCATTTGACATTGTTTCGCATGTTGATCTGGCAGAAGTCACAAACGCCATCAACCAGGCAATGAAGGAAATTGGCCAGCGTTTTGACTTCAAGGGCAGTCAGAGCCGGATTGAGCTTGAAGGTCACGAGATTGTTCTTGTGGCAGATGACGAGTACAAACTCAAAAGCGTCATAGACATTCTTCAGTCCAAGCTCGTCAAGCGCAATGTATCTCTGAAGGCCTTGACGTATGGCAAGGTTGAACCGGCTGCCGGTGGAACCGTCCGCCAGCGGATTACCTTGCAACAGGGGATTCCGGTTGAAAAGGCGCGTGAAATTGTCAAGTTCATCAAGGAGACCAAAGCAAAGGTTCAGGCTTCCATCAACGGCAACATGGTGCGCGTCAGCGGCAAGGACCGGGACGTGTTGCAGGAAGTCATTGCTAAACTGCGCGCCCACGACTTTGGGATCGATATGCAGTTTACTAACTACCGCTCAAATTAGGGTTCGGTTGGTCATGTTGTGATGGACGGCTTTTTGCTAGCAGCACTTGTCGCCGAGCTGCAAGCGACGCTTGACCGCACGAACAATGGGCTTCCGGTGGGGAAGGTGTCTGTTGTGGGACACCATGCTGTAGCGCTCGACCTCCGCCGCCGAGACGGGCGCTGGTTGGTGTTGGCAGCACGTCCGCATGACAGCCGGTTTTACCTAATGTACCGCCATCCCCAGGAACCCGACCTGTCTGGAGAGACCCTCTTTGTTGCACGGCTGCGGAAGGCACTGCGCGGTGCACGGCTTATTCGCGCAACCAAGGCTGCTGCCGAGCGCTCGGTCACATTGACTTTTGCCGGCTTTGATGAAGCTGAACAACCTACGTGGTGGTATCTCCGCCATGACTTGACCGGGCACTCTGCCAACCTGTGGCTACTAACGGCTGACGAGTGTGTTGTGGAGGCATTGCGTCCGTGGGAAGGCGTCCCTGGCTCACCTTATTGTAGTCCCCCCGTAAGCCGGCCGGCTTTTGACTGGATAGCTATTGCGCCGGATCATCTGCCTCAGACAACAGCCGACCTAGAAGCTTTTCTGGCAAACGCTCTGCGCGGTTGCCATCCGCGCGTGGTGCGCGAAGTGGTCTTTCGGGCTCAGACGCGCACTCCGTGGGAAGCTTTTCAAGAATTGCACCAGGAGCTGTGCCATCCACGAGCTTTTTATCTCTATGAACTGCCCGAAGGCCCGGAGGTCTTTTTGTTTCAGCTAACCCATGAAACCGAGTTGCAGGTGACGACCTTTGCTTCGGCGCACGAGGCTGTAGCCACGCTCTATGCACGGCAGGATCAGCAATCGGCGCAGCAGGCTTTACGCCGCCGGTGGCAGCGAGCAGTCGTTACCTGGCGCAAGCGTCTCGAGCGGGCGCTGCATAAACTGGAAGCAGCTAGTGCACAGGTGGAGAAAGCTGAACAATACCGGCGGTGGGGCGAGTTGCTGTACGCTAACTTGGCTACGGCCAAACGCACCGCCCACGGTGTTGAAGTCATAGATTACTATGCTGAACCGCCGTCAGCGCTGGTAATTCCGCTTGAATCTCCCACAGAAGACCTAGTAGCAGCAGCTCAGCGGTACTTCCGGCGCTACCAGCGGGCGCAACGTACGCTGACGGCCAATGCAGAACGAAAGGCGGTTTTAGAATCCCAGCTATCTGTTGCACGAAGTTGCGAACAGGAACTTGCCAAGGCCACCGACGAAGCCGCCCTAGCAGCTTGCGTGCAGCAATTACGAAACCAGGTACCGTTTGACTTGCAGCCGCCCATGTCGCCGCAGGCAAATGGTGCAGGGCGTGTGAGGGCAGACTTAGCTGGACTGCGTCGCTACCTTGGGCCTGAAGGGTATGAAATTCTCGTCGGGCGCACGGCACATGACAACGATCGACTTACCTTTGAGCTGGCGCGCCCACACGACCTGTGGCTCCACGCTGCCGATTACCCTGGTGCGCACGTTGTCATCCGCAATCCGCAGCGTCAGATAATACCGGCAGCAGTGGTTCTCGCGGCCGCCGAACTAGCTGCCTACTTTTCGCAAGCCAGACAGAACGAATGGGTGGACGTACGGGTTGCCGAACGGCGGTACCTGGCACGTCCGCGTCATGGCACACCAGGGGAGGTGCTTGTGCGTGAGAGCCGAACGGTCCGGGCAACACCACGGGAAGTGTTGCCGCGCATCACTTAGCCGCAGCGGGTTTAGCGTATGAAGCAGCGCTGCGCGTGCGCGCCGGGCGCTGGAAGAGAAACCACAGGGTTACGCCAAGCAGCAAAATGCCAGAAGCCAGCCACGCTGAAGCCCAGAAAAAGGCTGGAATGCCGGTCATCTGTGCCATGGTTGCCGCATCGCTCTGGATGCCTGTTAGCGTTGAGATGAAAAACAGCGTTTTGAGGTCCAACATGGCGTTTAGACAGCACTGCACTGCGAGAAAATTAGCCACGAACTGCCCCCAGTGAGGCTTGGTAAAGACCCCTAAAGCAATCAGGCCAAGACCGATGCTAAGCCCACTGACCCAACTGTAGAGCGTCCCGGTCATGATGCAGACCACGGACAGCAGCAGTACCAACAGTCCCCCTGCGCCAAGCATGCTCCAGCGAAGCGGCATTGGAAGGCTCGTCCGTAATCCCCCGAGCAACAACGTGCCGGCCATGGCTAGCGGCAACATCATCAACCACGAGGCCTGCCCGTTTACAAACAGAATAGTGAGAAGCAATACCAACATACCAGAACCGATCAGCAGCACGTTCGCCCGGTTACGGTGCTGCGCCTGGTAAAGGAGAAAAGCCCCAAACAGCGTCGTACCGAGGTAGCCGGCGCTGGTGACAAATGCATTTTGTCCAGAGGTAAGGGTCAGGCCGCTACCATCCCAGTGGACTGTCATACGGATGACATAAAACCCGCTGAGCAGAGCCGCTAGGGCATGACATCCTTCGTGAATGAAGGTGACAAATGTCCGAATCGGGAATGTCACGACGGAAGCAAACGGCACCGCCATTAGGATCAGGGTCACAACTGTCGCCAACGTAAGCCACAGCAGAGAGGAGCGGCGGTCTTGTCCGACAGGAGCAGCGACAGCGTGCTTCACATGATGCTGGAGTGGAAGGTTATCGGGGTGACGCATAAGGGGTACTGCTATCAAGAATGTGCGCAAAAGTGCGCACAGTTCTCTTCCTGCCCCGACGTGTTTTGTTGACCATCGTCGTATCTGACAGGCGTGACTTCCCCGACTACGGCGGGGGCCATCCCCGCCGCAGCGCCGCCATTACTGGTCGGACTCGCCACGGGTAGGGCAGTTACGGTTGCCAGCCGTTTCAGGTTCAGCTTCAGGTTCAGCGCCGCGAGACAGCGGTTGCTGTCCGTTCGGGCCACCGGAATCAGCCTTCCTTCGCGTTCCCAACGCTGCAACGTCTTGACCGAGACACCAAGGAGTTTTGCCGCCTTGCCTGTGCTTATAGTGCTTTCCATGAGCATTATTATCCACTATCGCGTACTATACGGCAAGCTAGAGTCCAACTCCGTAGAGGATCGTAAACTGCGGCTAGTATGGCGTTTCTCCATGGTGATGGGAAGGTCTCGGCAGAAATTGGATATGCGAGCGATAGTCCACAACCGTACCGACCGGATCAGCTAGGAAATTTTCCCAGTGCTGTTGAAATTTCCCGAGAAGTCCGGCAAGGATAGCCTCCCGTGTTGGCGCTGTCTCTCCAAGGGCAAGACGCAGAGACGTAGCCGGCTGACGCAGCTCTTCTGGGAATGAATCCTGCCCGATGTTGACGCCGATACCGACAACCAAAAAGTGGGGCTGCCCATCACGCCAGTCGGCTTCAACGAGGATTCCGGCGACTTTGCGCCCGTCAAGAAGGATATCGTTTGGTTCTTTGACGGCCAGGCGCGCCGGTCCGCCTATCAGATCGGCGAGGGTACGATACACCATGATCCCGGCAAAGGTTGTCACGTAAGGGATTTGTTCCGGAGAAAGCTGTAGCGGACGGAAGAGCAGGGAAAGGTAAAGTCCTTTGCCGGCCGGCGAGTGCCATGTGCGTCCGTACTGCCCACGCCCGGCAGTTTGTTCATCTGCGCAAAGGCAGAACCCGTCGGGAGCTCCGGCTTGAGCCAGGGCTTTCAGCGCCGTGTTGGTAGACTCCACACGCGCCAGCCAGCCAATGGTGAAGCGTTCTGACCATTGCTGGAGGCGTGTCAGCCCTATCTCTTCAAGGTGTTTGCTCAGACTGGACAATCTCAATGCCATTGGCAGCGAGGGAAGTCCCAAGTGTACGTTGCAGTTGAGCTACAGCTTTGTTGTAGTCGGTCAGGGCCTGGATTTCATTGCCCCGGGCAAGCGAAAGACGGTTCTGGCGGTCGAGAATGAGAAAGGTCGTCGAAAGCCCAGCAGCATACCGTTGCTGTTCGCCGCGCAGTTGGGTTTCAGCGGCAATTCGCGCGGCACGTGTGGCTTCTACCCGCTGGCGTGCCGAGGCAACCGCCTGCAGGGCATTGCGTACTTCGGCCTGAATACTTTGCTGAAGGTTGCGCTCCTGGGCTTTGAGCTGGCGTCTTGTGGCTAATGCCCGTCCCAGAGCGGCTTCTGCTGTCCGGTTGCGGAAGGTAAAGGAAATGTTCGTGCCTACAGTGTAGGTCGGGAAATCAAGAGAGAACAGATTGTTGAGCGCCGTACCGTAACTGCCGATGAAACGCCGGTTGATGAGAGAGGGTGTCCCAGGGAGAGACTCAAGGCGAGATGTACCGGCCAAGCCGCTCAGCGTCATCGCCGCAAAGACATCCACCTGAGGCTTACGTTGATTTTCGGCAAAGAGTCGCTCGATGTCGTTGAGTTCCTGCTGCAAGCGAATTTGCTCTAGTTCTGGACGGTTGCGCATGGCGCTGGCCAGAGCCTGCTGAACGTCGAGTTCGACTGGGGTGAAGTCTACGTCGTCGGTTGGTTCTATAGCCGCCTGCCATTCATCAGCCTGTGGGTCACCCAGAATAAGCTGCTTGAGCTGGTTTTCGGCCGTGGTGATTTGTTGCAGGGCTGCAATGGCGGCATTCTTGCGGTTTTCGAGCTCGGATTCGTTTTCAACCACATTGATCGGCGCGCTTGTCCCGATTTCGACCTGGCGCCGGGTAACAGCTAGGGAAATGTCTGCCAGCTCAACAGCATCCCGCTGGATGCTCAGGTTGCGAATAGCAAAGACCAAGTCCCAGTATGCCGTCTGGACAGCCGCAATCGTTGTCAAAACACGCTGCCGAAACTGGGCGTCGCTAATAGTCAACTGTTTGCGGCTGATTTTGACTTGCCGCTCGTTGACACTGGACCGAAAGTTCCGAAACAGTGGTTGGTTGAAACGGAAGTCAAGGGTTGTGAAGTACTGGGGGCTGAGGCCGGCTGAACCGGCATTGTTCGTTTCGCGGTTGTTGGTAAATGTGACCGCGTAGTTACCACCAGTTGGCAGGCTTTGCACCAGAGTGGGCGTAAATTGGATTTGCTCGCGTCTGAAGGCCCCACCTTCGGCGCCAATGAACGTCTGGGCAGTTGGCGAGGTGGAAGCTTGAAACTGGATGGCGGCCTGGAAGATGGGGTCGTAGCTGCCAAGCGCACCACGTACATTTTGCTGGGCAATCTGCACGTTGGCCCGCTCAACCTCAATGTCTGGGTTATTGCGGAGGGCCATGAGGATAGCTTCTCGCAGGGAGAGTCGCAGGACACGTCCCGGTATGATGCCAATCCGGGTTGTCGGTAGTTCATCAAGAGCCCGTTTGGTGCGCTGGTCGGCAACAGGCAGTGGTAGCTGCGCCTGACCGGCCGGTGGTAGCGGTGGCCGGGCAACAATCCCCGTTGGCAAGGGAGCCGACGCTGGACTTTGGGCAGGTGCTGGTGAAGCAGCAAATCCAAGAAAAATCACAACAACAAGACAGAAAATGGTGCGCAACAACATAGTTTTCCAAAAGTGGCAAGCCGTGGAGAGGTAAAACCGTGGCGGCAATCAAAATATCCCCTTACGAAGATGTTGCCTAGCGGGTTTCACTTACCTTTAGCTAGCGTGGGAAAAACATGAAAAGCTCATTCGGCAAGGGCCTGAAGTTCTGCGCGAAACACTACGTTGCTCTGGATTTTCCGGCAACAAGAGGTCAGAACTTCCATCCTAGCCAACTGCTTCCGCTGCGAGGCTCCCGGCCCGCCAGTGGTTAGGAACAGGCACAGAGGGCAAGGCGGACTAGCACTGCTATGACGGCCACAGGCGTTGTTGCCTACGTCAAAGCCCGAGAAGAACGGCACGGTACTTTGCAGCGTTGGAGACTTGCTTTGCGCGCGTAGAACTTGCCCGCCCAAACCAGTTTCAGGCACAGGCGGCTGCCTTTAGTAGAAGTTGCGGCATTGTAAAACAGATGCTTGGGGTGTGAACGGTACGCCTTGTGCCTTACAGGCCGGTAGCCGGCAGGGGCAGCAGGTTGAAAAACGCCTACCACCGCAGGCTTGTTGTAGTAAAGCATAAAGGGCGTTGAAGCGGCAAAAGGGTCAAGGGCTACGGGAATGGGGTAGAAAGCCCAGCTTGGCTCGTCACTGCTTTGCTGGGACTTCCGGAAGAAGGATGGAGATGAGGGGGGTCGAACCCCTGACCTCTGCATTGCGAACGCAGCGCTCTACCAACTGAGCTACATCCCCGCGTTTTGTACCGATAAGCGCAAGTTGCCAAGATAAAATGGCAAAAAGCTGACTGTCAAGCTACATCACTGATCCACTTCACCGGAGACAGACGGCTCTAGTGAGGCAGACGGTTCTGGGGGGAGAATTCGCAGCGCTCCCGGTACTTCCGGGGCAATCTGGATCAGGGCTTTGCCGGACACAAGGTTGAGCAAGAGTTCTCCGATGACAGTTCGCCGCCAGCCCTGCAGGACCGTAATTGGCCCGGTTTCCGTTGCTGGACAACCGCGTAAAACCCACCCGGCAAAGCGGATAAGGTCGTCGCGGCTCGCAAGTAAGTTAGGCGCAATATCAAGGGTTCCGGCGCGCAGTCGGACAACAGCTCCAAGCAAAGTTGCCAAACCGTCGAGCGTGGGATCGTACTCACGTGCGGTAACAGCTTCCGGCCATTCACTTTCCGGCAGCGCCAGAGCCTGCTGAATAGTTTCTAGAATTTCCATCACAAGCTCGCGGGAAAGGTTGCTTGTGCCCCGCACCTGTCGCAAGGCAGCTTCTGACCGGGGCATGGTGTAGACAAGCTGCCGCAGCACATCATCGTGCAGGATGGCGCCTACTGGACGGTTGCGACTGCGTGCCGTTGCCTCACGCCACTGGCACAACTCCCGCAGAACAGCCAACTCACGGCGACTGAGTGAGGCCAGTTTGCCGATTTTGAGGTATTCCTGTCCGGCTTCACGTCCCTTGAGAGCCTGCGCAACAGCATCCGCGCAGGCCTCTAGCGCCCACTCTGTTCGTCCCTGCTGGGCAAGCTGTTCCAGCAAGCCATCGTAAACGGGAAACAGATAGCGTACGTCATTGAGAGCGTATTCAATCTGCTCTGGTAGCAGAGGGCGGCGCGTCCAGTCCGTAAACTGCTGGCGCTTGTTGAGTGAGACCTTGGCAAAACGCTGCACCAGCGTTGCGTAGCCAGTGGCTTCTCCGTAGCCAAGAAAGGCTGCAGCAATCTGAGTATCAAAGACATTGACCGGAGTGGCTTCGGTTTCTCGCCGCAGCAAGGCAATGTCCTGCCCACCGGCGTGGACGATTTTCCGAATGCCAGGGTGCATCAGAAGAGGTGCCAGTGGGGCAAGGTTGACACGGAAGGGATCAACGACAACAAAACGATCACGCAGGCCCAACTGCACCAAACACAGAAGAGGGGTATAGCGCCCTTCACTGTGGAATTCGAGATCAATGGCCAGTTCCGTATGGGTGCGCGCTTGCTGGCAAAATTCGTGGAAGGCACGGTCGGTATCAATCCACATCGGTTTCTGACCACACGTAACTCTAGGACACTTCTGGATCACGGTAGCGCGCAAGGGCTGCGCGTACCCCTTGGCGCACCGCGTCAAGCTCATGCATTAGGCGCTGGCGCAGGGAATTGTCGCTGCTGAGACGAGGCTCAGTGGCCTGGTCCGAAGGGTGTGGCGCCGGCAGAAAGGGAAAGCCTTCCGCTTGCGCATCAAACAAATACCATCCGGAAAGAGGAGTCGAGTCCTTGCCGCAAAAAATGCCGTACTCGCCGTTGAGTGGGTCATAGACAATAGCGACCTGCCACGGCATGCCGAATACATGTTGCTGAGTGGCCCGGTCAGTCCCAGACATAAAAACACCAAATCCAGGGTGGGTATGATACCAGCCCACAATGCGCAGATGGGCTTCAACAACATCTGTTTGTTGCTCACGCAGTCGCTGGAGATAGGTTGTTACCGCCAGCAAATCCACTGCTCCCATTTCAACAAAGGTCGGGCCCGCTTGTGCTTCCTGTGCCGGAAGAGCATCTACAACCGCCGTGAAGGTGATGCTATAGCCGGCTACGTCTGCCTGGTACACGTTACCGATCAACAACCCACCACACTCATTTTCACCGAGGAAAGCGCGGGCTAGGTCAGGCAACAGTTCGGCGGGCTGTTCTGGCGGTGCAGCGAGCAAAATTTTTTCTTCGGCCTGCTTGGATAGAAAAACCTGCAACCCCTTGGTTGGGGGCTGACCAACAGTGGCCAAAATCTGGGGTAAAGGACGGTGGGCTGGCTCAACCTCACGGACGGATTTGATACGGAACGTCATGGCGCAAGCGGTTCAGGTTCAAAAGGGAAGACTTCATTGTGTTTGACATCAAAGGCAAAGCTTTGCACAGCGTCTAGGCGGACGTACAGTTTGCGAAAGTGAGCCGTCGGTACGTGATTTTGAAAATGCTCGACTTCACAGTCATCTAGCTCAAGAACGTCAGTTTCGATGCGGACGCGGCTCACATTTTCCAACCGAGCATCACGAGCAGCCGAAAGGGTATCTGTCACCGTGCGGGAGATGCGGCCACGCACAATGCCATAGGGTAAATAGAGCACCAAAAGCGGACGTGACCCCCCAGTGTCGAGCGCAGTGCGAATCGCCGTAAAGAGCGTGTCGCTCATGCGGAACTTCATAGTTGGGGCGTCAAGTTGGCTCATGTCCGTTTGTACCTCACTGAAAAAAAGAGAGTTCTAACGCTGTCACTGTTGGACCGAAAAAAGGGTTGTTAGGAAAAGGTAACCAGTTTTCCGGCCAAGAGCAAACGCCTAGTTAGTAGGAGTGCCGCAGTGGATCAAAGCGCGTCAAGCCACGATACAGGTCTGTAAACCGCCAGTGGAGAAACTGCTGGAAACGAAAGGAAACACTAGTTAGGCGGAGCGCAGCCGGCAGCCGGTTTAGTCATGTCAGCCGGAAGGTAGGCTGCTGCATCGGCGGTAACAAACCAAGTCAGCGTGCCATCGGCCGGACAAATCATTTGCGACGGATAATGATATTTCTGCTCCCGACCCATGAGCACCTCCCGCAAAACCTTGGCTTTGTTAGCACCGGTGACAAAGAACTCAACGGCACGGGCCGCGTTGATAAGCGCAGCCGTAAAGGTAAGGCGCGTCGTGCCTCGCTGAGGAACTTCATTCGCTACAACCTTGGCTTCCGTTTCATCTAGCGCAGCCGTGTAAGGGAAAAGAGAAGCCGTGTGCCCATCTTCTCCCAGCCCCAGGTGGATAAGGTCGAACCGGCGTGGCGCAGTGCCGAAAAAGTCGGTTAGATGCCTGTCATACCGCGCAGCAGCTTCAGCCGGAGGCAACTCCCCTTCAATACGGTGAATGTTTTCTGGGGCAATCCCAAGGGGCTGAAGTAGGTACTCATGCGCCAGGCGGAAATTGCTGTCATGGTCACTGGGCGGTACTGGACGCTCATCACCCCAGAAGAAGTGAACCCGCGCCCACTCCACCTGAGGGGCAAACTCACTGCCGGCGAGGACGGAAAAAATCAGACGTGGCGTAGTGCCGCCGGACAAGACGACATTAAACCGGCCGCGAGCCGCGATTGCCGCCTGAGCGTGAGCGACAAATGAGGCGGCTGCTTGGCGTGCCATGGCTTCAGCAGTTGGGAAGACCAAAATGACCCCGCGGCTATGGGAGTTGGGCATCTAGTTCAAGCTCCGTAACAATATCGAGCGCCATGCGGAGGGCTCGCTCGTAAGGTTTGCTGCGACCAAAGATTTCGATTTCGCGTAACATAAGCCGTGCTTCGGTCAACTGGGGCAGGGCGATGGTCGTATGGTAACGTGCGCCGCCAGAAATCTCGACAGCCGAGGTGTAGAGCCAGTCTGTCCCGTTGACCAACTGACAGGTCACGCTGAAGCGCGCCATTTCTGGGCACTCTGCCCACAAGGTAACTTCGGTAAGGTGGCGTTGCGGTACGTCCTGACTGGCTTGTGATGCAAGTACCAGCGTAACACGGCGATGATGCGCGCGAAAGCGCAACTCGGCTTCGTGCCGGTTGATCTGGTAGGCATCCTTGAGGGTCCACCCTAGCTGGGCAGCGAGAAAACCGGCAATTAGCAGAGCCTGGAACGGAATGCCCGGAGCTTCTTCGTCCTTAGCGTAAAAGATGGTAACGCGCGTCAATTGACGCAGATACTGCGTCAATTCGGGCGCGTCAAAAAGTCCGGCAATGAGGTCACGCCACCGGGTAAGGCGAGTCCAGTTGAGATCGCTAAAAGCAGCCCGGTGGCGCGATTCAAGAACGAAGCGGGCAAGCTGTGAAGTTTGTGGGTCCTGGTGAGTTAGACCGTGGCTGTCCACAATGACGCGATCCACTTCTGGCAGAAAGTCAAGAAAGCATTTTTCGTGGAGCATCCGAAGGTCTTGCCACCAGAGAAATACTGGCAGGTCAGACACAATGAGTGGAGCTACGGTGCGGGCTAGATAGCGGATTGCTGCACCGCTGGCTGTGACCCGGATTTCTTCACAGCACACTTGGCGCATCTGCTCGTCCGTGTGGCAATGAGAAGCAATCCAAGCGTGGGTTTCAGCCGTTGCCTTGGAAAGGTCGGCGTGCATGATGATGGCCCGGCAGGGAGCTGATTCTGTAACCTTGGCGACGACTTCCGAGACTTCACCAAGGCGAGTTGCTTCTGTGGTGAAAACCAGCAGATTGAGCAGGCAGACGCGCATGACCGCGTCGGTTGTTGTGCCCTCTTCGGCTGCAAGTTTCCACAGCTCGGTTAGTTCGCGCTCGATGGCGGCTATGTCAACTGGGCGGCGTCGTTCAATGTCTTCGACAATTCCCATTCCCATAGCATTGCCCCCTAAAGCCGTCGCCAGGCACGCCCCTCACCCATAAGCTGATTGGCGGCTTCTGGACCCCATGTGCCAGCTTCATAAAAATGCAGGTTGCGTTCGCCAGAGGCAGCCCAGTGATCGAGAATAGGCATCATCAGCGTCCAGCCAATTTCCACCATATCGCGCCGCGTAAACAGCGTGGCGTCCCCAAACATGCAATCGAGCAACAACCGCTCGTAGGCTTCCGAGGACCGAATGCCAAAAGATGTACCGTAGCGGAACTCCATGTTGACCGATCGCAGGTGGATGGCGTGCCCGGGGAGCTTGGCCGCCAACCGCAGCGTCAGTCCTTCATCGGGCTGGATTTTCATCACCAGCAGGTTAGGCTCGTGCAAGTCAGCCTCGGTTGTCGTGAAAAGCCGCATTGGTACTTGGCGAAACTGCACGGCAATCTCGGCTGCCCGCTTGGTAAGGCGCTTGCCGGAGCGCAGAAAAAACGGCACGCCGGCCCAGCGCCAGTTGTCAATCTCAAAACGAATGGCAGCATAGGTTTCCGTAGTCGAATTGGGACTGACACCTTCTTCCTCGCGGTAGCCGGGAACCATCTTGCCGCCAACCCATCCCGCCGTGTACTGCCCACGGACGGCATGCGCATCAACTTCATCCGGCGGGATGGGACGAATGGCTTTTGCTACCTTGACGGCCTCGTCGCGGATGGCGTCGGCGTCCAGCGACGTAGGGGGTTCCATGCCCACCAGGGCCAACAACTGAAGTAGGTGATTTTGGAGCATGTCTCGAACGGCACCGGCACTTTCATAGTAACCGCCGCGCCCCTCGACGCCGACAGTTTCGGCAGCCGTAATCTGCACGTGGTCAATGTAACGCCGATTCCACACTGGTTCAAAAATGCCGTTGGCAAAACGCAGAGCAACAATGTTTTGCACAGTTTCCTTGGCGCGGTAGTGATCAATGCGGTAGACCTGATCTTCTTGAAAAATGCGACTGATGCGGGTGTTGAGTTCCCGGGCCGTGGCGAGGTCGTAGCCGAGGGGTTTTTCGATAACGATGCGGGTCCAACTTCCAGGCCGACTCTGTGCCAGTCCTGAAGCCCCGAGGGTATCAATGATGGGTCCAACCAAAGCTGGTGGAGTTGAAAGGTAGAAGATGCGATTGCCACTTGTGCCGCGTTCGGCATCAATAGCAGCCAATCGTTCTGCAAGCCGGGCATACCCGGCAATATCATCGTACTCACCTTGGCAGTAGAACATCCCGGCAGCGAAGCTATCCCACTCGGCCGTTGTTGGGGGAGAGGTGTTGGAAAACCTAATGACGGCGTCATACATCAGCGACCGCAGGGCTTCGTCACTCATTGGGCTACGAGAATAGCCGACAATCGAGAAGCCCCCGGGAAGGCGGCGCTCACGGGCAAGATTAAACAGGGCCGGAACGAGCTTGCGCTTGGCTAGGTCGCCTGAAACGCCAAAGATGACGATGGCACATGGCGGCGGTGTGCGTTCGACATGGGCTTCGGCACGCAGCGGATTGAGGTCGTTCGCCATGGCATGCTTGCTGGTTTTACCTAAAGTCAGTTAGAGCTTACGGGAATAAGGGTTTTCCAATCGGTATGGATAAACCCGGCTTCCGGTTTGTCAACTCGCTCGTAAGTATGTGCGCCAAAGAAGTCTCGCTGCGCTTGAGTGAGATTTTGGGGCAGGGTAGCCGTGCGGTAGCTATCAAAGTAGGCTAGGCTAGCGCTCATTGCGGGCAGGGGGACGCCGCCCAGCGCGCCGATGCTCACCACGCTGCGCCAGCTTGTCTGTAAGGTGGTCATCCACCGGTTGAATTCCGGGTCAAGCAGAAGGTTTGGCAGGTCGGGCTGCCGCTGGTAAGCCTGCTTGATGGAGTCCAAAAGTTGCGCCCGGATGATGCAGCCACCCTTCCAGATACGGCTGATGTCACTCAGGTTGAGATGCCAGCCATAGGCCTGCGAAGCGGCTGCCAGCAAGGCCATTCCCTGGGCGTAGGAACAGATTTTGCTGGCGTAGAGAGCATTGTGGACTAGAACGATAAAGTCTCCCTGGTCAAGACTTTCCGGTGATGTCGGCGGGCCGACAAGGACCTTGCTGGCCGCGACTCGCTCCGCTTTCAGCTCGGAAAGTAGCCGGGCGTCAATAGCTGCCTGAATTGTGGGAATCGGCACACCGAGATCGTGCGCCGCCTCGGAGGTCCACTTGCCGGTGCCTTTCTGTCCGGCCTTGTCGAGCACCAATTCGACCAGCGGCTGATTTGTTTCCGGATCGATGGCGCGGAAGATTTGCGCCGTGATCTCGATGAGAAAAGACTTGAGAACGCCCTCGTTCCAAGCGCTAAACACAGCCGCCAGCTCCAGCGCCGTCAGTTTCCCGACACGTTTGAGCAGGTCGTAGGCTTCGGCAATGAGCTGCATGTCAGCATACTCAATGCCATTGTGGACCATCTTGACAAAGTGTCCGGCGCCGTCCGGCCCGATGTAGGTGACGCAGGGGCCGTCATCCACCTTGGCGGCGATCGCTTCCCAGATAGGACGAAGTTGTTCATAGGCTTCCCGTGGCCCACCGGGCATCAGCGAAGGTCCTGTCCGGGCGCCTTCTTCACCACCCGAGATACCACAGCCGATAAAGTGCAATCCCTCGGCTTTCAAAGCGGCTTCCCGCCGCCTGGTGTCGTGATAAAGCGCATTCCCGCCGTCAATGAGGATGTCACCTGGTTCGAGGTGGGGTTTGATTTGGGCAATTGTCCAATCGGTCGCTTCGCCGGCTTTGACCAGCAACATGATTTTGCGCGGGCGGGCAATGGCTTTGACAAAGTCTTCCGGGGTGCGCGCGCCGATGAATTTCCTGCCTGCGCCGACCGTCGCCATAAATTCGTCCACGCGCTTTGGATCACGGTTCCAGACAGCAACTGTGAAGCCATTGCGCTCGATATTCTGCGCCAAGTTGCGGCCCATAACGGCCAACCCAATCAGTCCAATGTCGGCTAGCTCATTTGCCATCGTACTTGCTCCTTGAGTAAATGCAGTCAAACCACCTGGGGACAATAGATACGGTCGGTGAAGCAGCGCCATACAAGCCAGGAGTTAGTGTGCCAGCGCATGAGCAATGGCTTCCCGCAGTTTTACCAGATCGGCGGCAACGTCTTGGCCCAAGTGCACGCGCAGCACCCGCCGTTGCCGCTCGGTGAGTACGTGAAAGTCACCCCGGGCTTGAGCTGCTTTGACAACTCCAAAGGTGTAGTTCTGTCCCGGTACGGGGATGTCATAAGCATCATCACATGTAAGCTGAAGAAAGACGCCCGTGTTGGGTCCGCCCTTGTAGGCTTGGCCGGTGGAGTGCAGGTAGCGCGGGCCAAAACCCAAGCACGTTGCCACCCGCTTCGCCTCTCGGACAGCATGCCGAATAGCCTGCAGGTGTGCTTTGTTGAGGGAATTCATTTCCAAGTAGGCTAGTAAGGCAAAGTAGTCGCCTGGGTTGAGTCGTGCCAGGTGGGCACGCAGATAGCTGGCCAGGCTGTCGTGCGTGCCAATTGCGGCGGCATTGGCCGAATCGGTAAATAGCCGAAGCCCATCAGCTTCAAACAGCGGTGTTTCATCAGGAAGCACCCCTGTGCGCTCGTACGCTGCTGTCAGCTCACGGGTAGCTACCTTGCTGGCCTCAACATCGGGTTGGTCAAAGGGGTTGATGCCGAGAATCGCACCGGCTACAGCCGTGGCCATTTCCCAGCGGAAGAATTCCTGTCCCAAAGCCATTTCGGTGGGCAAATGGTTGATGATAATCGGGTAGCCGGCGTCCTTGAGGGCAGCTACGGCAGCATCTGTGGCGTCATTGTCATCGTCCTCAAGGCGCAAGTAAGCAAAAAGGCGGTCGTGGTGGTACACCGAAATGTCGGTTGGGAACTCGCCATCCACCGGAATGATGGCTTTTCCCTGCTTGCCCGTCGATTCGGCGATGAGTTGTTCCAGCCAAGCCCCTATGCCCCAGAGCTTGGGTGAAGTGATGAAAGTGAGCTTGTCACATCCAGCTTTGGCTAAGGCGCCTAGTGTGCAGCCCAGCACTACCCCCGGATTTTCTGCAACGGGCACACATGAAGAGCAGGCGTTGACCATATCATCGGCAAGGTCCAAGAACTCACCAACGGGAATGCCCATCAAGGCTGCTGGCACCATGCCGAAGTTGGAAAGGGCTGAGTACCGACCGCCAACGCTGGGCACGCCAGCAAAGAGATAGCGGAAACCATCGGCCCGGGCAATGTCTTCGAGTTTTGAGCCAGGGTCAGTAATGGCAAGAAAGTGCTGTCCGACGCGCTCCGGCCCGACAATCTGCTTCATCCGCTCGAAGAAGTACTGCTTGAAGAGATTGGGTTCAAGCGTTGTGCCGGACTTGCTGGCTACAACAAACAGCGTCTGCTCTAGCGTGAGTTGAGCTTCAAGCTCGGCAATTTGTGCCGGGTCGGTCGAGTCAAGGACGTGGAGGATGGGGGCTTCTGGCAGAATGCCAAAGGTTATCCGCAGTACTTCTGGGCAGAGGCTAGAGCCGCCCATGCCGAGCACCACGACATGCTTGAAGTGTTGCCGAATGTCGGCCGCAGCGGACATCAGCTGCGGCAAGTTGGCCCTCTGCTCTTCAACCAGCCCCAGCCAGCCAAGCCACTGGCTCTCGTCACGGCGGGTCCAGAGGCTGGCGTCTCGTCTCCAAAGGCGCCGAACCTTGCTGTTGAGTTTCCAGTCGTCGAGTTCGGCATCCACAAGCTGTCGGTGGGCGGCTGAAAGATGAATCTCCTGGGCGTTGAGGCGCGTCCAGTTGACAGCCTTGCACTTTTTGTCAAGCGAGTTGAGGAGCTTGTCAAAAGGTTCGGCAAAAAGCCGGATGGCTTCAATCAGCAGGGTGTCGGTGACCTCGGCAAGGGAGATGCCAACTTTGGCCAGGGTCTCTAGCGTGTCGTAGGCAGCCTCAAGCTCGCTTTCCAGCGTTGGACGGACTCGCCCATGGTCGCGGAAGGCCTCCCAAGTGGCCGGCGGCATGGTGTTGACCGTGTCGGGCCCGATGAGTTCTTCGACATAGAGTACGTCACTGTACTGGGGATTTTTTGTACTGGTGCTGGCCCACAGCAGCCGCTGAGGCCGTGCGCCGGCTGCGGCCAGCCTCTCCCAACGTTCACCGGCAAATATCTTTCGGTAGGCCTGGTAGGCCAGCTTAGCATTGGCAATAGCCACTTTGCCCTTGAGGCTTTCAAGCAGTGCCCGGTCGCCTTCACCGGCCCTGAGTTTGGCCTCCAGTTTGGCATCCACCAGCGAATCAATGCGGCTGACAAAGAAACTGGCAACACTTGCCACCCGACGAAGGTCACCTCCAGCTGCGGCGAGGGCTTCAAGGCCGGCCAAGTAAGCTTCGGCAACCTGACGGTAAACTTCTTGGGCAAAGAGCAGGGTGACGTTGATGTTGATTCCTTCGCTAATCAACTTCTGAATGGCCGGAATCCCTTCTGGGGTTGCCGGCACTTTGATCATGAGGTTCGGACGCTGAATGACCTGCCACAAGCGGCGGGCCTCGGCAATGGTGCCCTCGGTGTCTCTGGCAAGGTAGGGAGAGACCTCAAGGCTGACGTAGCCGTCTCGCCCTTGGGTTTCTTCATAAACGGGTCTCAGCATATCGGCTGCCTGCCGAATGTCCTCGCTGACCAACCGCTCATACAGTGCCATAGCATCGAGGTGTTCGGTTTCTAGTGCGGCTATGGCGGCTGTGTAATCCTGGCTGCCGGTGATAGCTTTCTCGAAAATGGCCGGGTTGGACGTGATACCCATCAGCCCATCTTCGTCAATGAGCCGCTGGAGCTCGCCACTGGTAAGAAGGCCGCGCCGAATATAGTCAAGCCAGGGGGATTGGCCCTGTTCACGTAGAGCACGAAGCGGATTCATAGCATTGCTCCTACTGGTGGTTAGTAAGGCTACTTTGGCAAAGGAAGTACATACATGGGCTACAGCCGGTTCAGTGTTGCGCCAGAATTGACTTGGCCGTCGCAACAACGTTTTCAACCGTAAAGCCAAATTCGCGCATGAGCACGGTAAACGGTGCTGAGGCACCAAATCCATTCATGGCAATGACCGCGCCTTCATCTGTGACATACTCTCTCCAGCCAAGCGGTGCAGCTGCTTCGATGGCGAGGCGTTTTTTGACGGTTGGCGGCAAGACAGCTTGCCGATATTCAACTGGTTGCTGCTCGAAACATTCCCAACTGGGCATACTGACAACGCGCACGGCAAAGCCTTCCTGCTGAAGTTGAGCCTGGGCCGCCACGGCCCACTGGAGTTCTGAGCCACTTCCAATCAGGATGAGATCGGGTACGTCAGCTTGTTCTTTGGAAAAGACATACGCTCCTCGTGAAAGCAAATTGGCAGGCGCGTAGCGTGTTCGGTCAAAGGTAGGTACTTTCTGGCGGGTAAGGATAAGCGCGGTAGGTCCTGCTGTGTTGCGGATTGCCGTGCACCAAGCAGCGGTGACTTCGTTGGCATCCGCCGGACGAATCACGGTCAGGTTAGGAATGGCCCGCAATCCGGCAAGCTGTTCCACAGGCTGGTGAGTCGGGCCGTCTTCTCCTAGGCCAATGCTGTCGTGCGTGAAAACATAAATGACGCGCAGCCGCATCAGGGCTGCCAGCCGTATGGCGGCTTTCATGTAGTCTGAAAAGACAAGAAAAGTGCCGCCGTAAGGAATAAAGCCAGGTGTGAGCGCCAACCCGTTGAGAATGGCGCCCATGGCATGTTCTCGAACGCCGAAGTGGAAGTTGCGTCCGCTGCGGTCGGTCGCACTGTAGGCTGTTGCGCTCTTGATGGCTGTGTTGTTGGAGGGCGTAAGGTCAGCCGAGCCGCCAATGAGAAAGGGAAGCCGTGGGGCAAGGGCATTGATGACGATGCCAGAGGCCTGGCGGGTAGCCATGTCCTCGGTAAAGTGTGGCAAATCAGTATCCCAGCCAGGGGGAAGTTCCTGCGCTTGGAATGCCCGCCACTCGGCAGCCAGGTCAGGGAAGGCAGCTTCGTAAGCCGCTAGGCGGGCGCGCCATTCCGCTTCAAGCTGTTCACCGCGCGGGAGACAGCGCCGGTAGACTGCGAGCGCTTCGGCAGGGATGGTAAATGGTTCTTCGTAAGGCCAGCCATAGAATTGCTTTGTCAACTTGACTTCTTCGGCGCCAAGTGGCTCGCCGTGAGCCTTGGCTGTATCCTGCTTGTTGGGGCTACCGTAGCCGATATGGGTTCGCGCCACGATGAGCGATGGGCGCGTGGTTTCCTGTTGGGCCTGCTCAATGGCCTGGGCAATTTGCTTGAGGTCATTGCCTTCAATGGATTGCACGTGCCAGTCATAGGCCAGGAAGCGGGTGGCGACATGTTCCCGGAAGGCCAGGTCGGTGCTCCCGTCAATGGTGATACGGTTGTCGGCATAAAAAACAATGAGTTTGCCCAACTTGAGCGTACCGGCCAAACTACATGCCTCCGAAGCAACACCTTCCATCAGGTCGCCGTCACTGCAGAGCACGTAGGTGTAGTAGTCCACGAGGTTGTGTCCGGGGCGGTTGAAATAGGCCGCGAGTTTGGTTTCTGCAATCGCTATCCCAACGGCTGTGGCAAGGCCCTGGCCAAGAGGGCCGGTTGTAGTCTCGACACCAGGCGTGTGTCTATACTCCGGGTGTCCTGGGGTTTTTGAACCCCACTGGCGGAAGCGCTTGATGTCTTCAAAAGACAGGTCGTAGCCGGTTAGATACAGCAACCCGTACAGTAGCATACAGCCATGTCCGGCCGACAATATAAACCGGTCGCGGTTTGGCCACTGTGGGTTCCGGGGATTGTGGCGCAAGTAGCGCGTGTAAAGCAGGTAGCCAAACGGGGCGTTTTCCATTGGAGCACCGGGGTGCCCCGACTGAGCCTGCTCGACAGCATCAATTGCAAGGGTGCGCAGCGTGGTAATGCAAAGCTGGTCAAGAGCGTCACCAGCAGCACTTGGAACGGCAGAAAAGGCTACAGACATGACGGCATGGGCAATGGTTTCCGAAACATTAGTGGTCAGGGAAAGTAATGAAACAAACGATAGGTGCGTTTGTATCGCCCATAGCCGGGGAAGGCAAGCCCAACGCGCACGGGGCGCGCCGCGAAAGCCCCGGGCCGGGCGTAGGCAAGATGGCCGTTCGTGAGAAAACATAGTTTGCTCGTAGTGTAGTGGCCCAGGGGCTGCCCATCTTTGTTTGTCAGGCATCAGCCAGAGGTTACCGGCGTTGGTGTTTTCAAGCTAAACCGTTACTTACAGCTTTGATGAAAATTTGAAGAAAAAGCTAGGTTAAATAGTCGAAAAAACTTAATAAAGGCTATGATAAACTCTCACTCCATCTTGGGTTTGAACACTTCTTGTCTTAGGTAAAATCAAGGCTCAAGCTATTTCTTGAGTTAGCTATTGCCGTGCCGAAATCCCCTGCAGGAATTCTGCCTCGCAGGAAGCGCGGCGCTTGGTGTCGCAGGTAGCGGGCAAAGTCTGGCAGGGTTTTCGGCGGGCAATAGGTTTGCAGCCCTAGCCGTGGGATCGCTCCGTAAGGGCTGGTCTATGTTCAAAGAGCAGGTATCTAAGCAAGCACTGAACAGGTTAGGGAGAGAGCAACTAACCGAGCTAGCATCAAGGGTTTTCCACGGAGATCTTAATGGGTTTTATGTTGCAGGAAGGTAAAAACGGCCAAGGTTCAGGATGATATTCCGCAACTTTCTTTTGGGCGTATTCTAGGAATTTTGGGTAGTAAGGGTCGGGCAGCTTCCAGGGACCGGAGCTGCACAAGTGGTAGCTGTGTTGAGGAGAGTAAGGCAGTGTAGAGTCCCTCAGATCGTGCTTCAAGGAGTAACCGAGGCGGAGGCTGATGTCGCTTCAATCTCAGCGAGAATGTTGAGCACAGAAAGTTGCTCGCGGTGAACAATAAAGCCGGCCTGGCGAATGGCCAGGTGGGTTTGGCGATTGAGGTGGCATCCTGCAGCAAGCCGCTTTTGAAGCGGTGTCAGGGCATCGGCTACGTAGCCCAGCCAACCGGGCGGACGGACATGCTCTAGCGCCAGAAAGCGACCGCCGGGACGCAGTACCCGCCGGATTTCAGCCAACGCCTGGGCAGGGTCGCTGACGCTGCATAAAACAAGGGTGGCGACAACTGTATCAAAACTTGCTGTTGGGAAAGGCAGCGCTTCAGCGCGGGCTTCAAGGAAGGTGACTGGTAGACAAGACGGCCGGGGTTTGGTCTGGGCAATGCGCAGCATGGCTGGGTCGGGGTCGGTGAAAACCAGCGACGTAACGTCCCGGTAAAACGGCAGGTTAGCGCCAGTACCACCCCCGATTTCGAGAACCTCCCCTACGGCCTGGGGGATCAGGTGCCGTCGCCGCGCTGCAAAGAAGCGCCGCTCCAGTGGCCGCACGCAGGTGTCGTAATTGTCAGCAAACTTACCCATTGTGGACCAAACTAGTGAGTGCCAAAGAGCTGTTCGACCAGTTCGTTGAGTTCGGGAATTCCACAGCGGCGCTTGCTGAGGTCTTCAATTTGCTTGAGTTTACGGATCATCTGGACGACCGGCGCCTGCATTTCGGGAAATTTGATCACAAGGTCGAACTGCTCGCCGGGACTAACCATACAGGCCTTGTCATTGAGGAAGGTCATCAGATGGTTGAGCATGCCCTGCGCGAGCATGGCTACTTCGGCCAGGGTTTTCTGGTACTTCTTCTCTAACCTTTGGAGTTTAACTTCAGGGTCATCTGCTGTGTCAGGTGATACCGATATGTCTTCTATGGCCTGGCTGCTGAATTTGCCGCTGTTCTGGGTTGTCCGGCGTAGCTCGTCGAGTTGCTGTTCAGCCTCGCGCATGCGTCGCTCATATTCGGCAACCACAGCTTCAAGCTCATTGACATCCCGGCGTCCAAGCTTGACTTGTAGGCGTCGGCGCAGACTGCGGTTGTCCTGCTCGAGACGCTCAATGCGCGCCAACAATTCTTCTTTGGAGAGATGGGCGAGGTTGACCACTGGCCGGTCAGGTGTCAGGCTGCGCTCAATTTCGAGGTCTTCGTCGTCAGGCTGACTTTCGGGGGCGGTGGCTTGTACTGCCATTTGCTCGCGCCGGTATTGTTCAAGCAACTGATCGAGGGAAATGCTGCCACCACCACTACTGGTGACGTCCTGGGAAGGACGCTGGTGGCTGGGCTGGCTAATGCTGCCCACCACGCTCGGTGGCTCTACCGACGGAAAATGCTGACGCAGATAGTGGACCAAATCTGGGCGCGGTAGATTCCCTAAATAGGTGAGAAAAGATGAGTAAACGGTCGGGCTGTTGAGAGCAGTGCGAAAATACGTGTACCACTGCCGGTAACTTTCAAGGACTTCAGGTTGGCGTAAGTACGGCGATTGCGGAGCGGTCTGCCGCAGGCTTTCGACATGTGCCAGATACGCCAAACCTTCTGCCAGGTAGGGGAACTGCTCGTCCATCGTGTACTGTGCTTCCTTGACAGAATCAACCTTGTCCGTTGGGATGTACCATGGTCGAGGAGTTGGATAGCGGATGGTCGCGGTTGCCGGCCAGGCAGTCCGCCAGTTGTGCAGTATCAATATTGCCACCAGAAAGAATAACCCCAACCCGTCCACCTTGCACGGGAACTTTACCCGCCAGCAAGGCGGCAAGCCCAACCGCGCCCGTCGGCTCGACGAGTATCTTCATGCGGGTGAGAAGAAACACCACGGCAGCACGAATATCATCTTCCGACACCAGCAAGATGTCCCTCACCGTGCGCTGGAGAATAGGGAAGGTCAGGCGACCCGGTGTAAGGTTGCGCATGCCATCGGCGATCGTTGCCGGTGGGGGAATGCTCAACCGTTGGCCGGCTCGGAAAGACAGGTAAGTATCGTTAGCTAGTTCAGCTTCGACGCCGTATACTGCAAGACTACGAGACCAAGCTTGCGCGACGGTAGCGCATCCGGCAAGTAATCCACCCCCACCTACCGGGACAAGCAGGGCGTCGAGATGCCCCACTTCGGTAAGGAGCTCAAGCGCCACCGTTCCCTGACCGGCTATGACGTCGTAGTGGTCGTAGGGGGGAATGACTGTTGCGCCGGTTGCCTCGGCCAGTTGGTAGGCTAGGGCTTCGCGGTCATCCCGCTGGCGGTCGTAGGTTGCAATCTGCGCCCCATAGCTGCGGGCGGCTGCAACTTTGGCCGCCGGGGCGTCTGTCGGCATGACAACGGTGGCCGGAACGCCAAACGCTCGGGCAGCGAGAGCGACCCCTTGGGCGTGGTTGCCTGAGGAAAAAGCCACAACACCTCGCGCACGGACCTCAGGCGGCAGTGCTGCAAGGCAGTTCGTTGCCCCACGTATCTTGAAGGAACCGCCCCGCTGAAAGTTTTCGGCTTTGAGAAACACACGTTGCCCGACCCGGTTATCCAAGGTCCGGGAGGTGAGAACCGGGGTATGGTGAATGTAAGGCGCAAGGCGCTGCTGCGCGGCAACGACATCCGCCAGCACTAGGTCGGCAGGCCGTGTCATAACTAAAGAGTATCGCACAGAAGGACAGCTTTTGCTATTCCCCATGCCATGTTTGGAAGTATGTTGTAAGAAAAGTAACTCTATGGTGCGCACCTATGGTGCAGGCAGGTCCACTCTACGGTAAGCACATTTTGGTCACTCGCGCCGCTCATCAGTCCGCTGCGTTTGCGGCACTACTAGAGCAGTACGGCGCACAGGTAACGACTTTGCCCACCATTGCTGTGACCGATCCAGTAAGCTGGCAGGCATTGGACACCGCCTTGCAACGATTACGGGAGCAGCGCGCAGGGGTCGCCCGCCACTATGACTGGCTCTTTTTTACTAGTGCCAATGCAGTAAAGTTTTTCCTCAAGCGCCTAGCCTTTCACGGCGATAGCCTTGAACTGGTGGCGGGCCTGCGCGTATGCGCCATTGGCAAGTCCACGGCCGGCGTTGTGCACGAAGCGGGGCTGAACGTTGACCTCATACCGGCGCGCTTCAACGCAGAAGGGGTTGTCGAGAGCTTTGTGGCTTTTCACGGAGGGCAAGTCGCGGGATTGCGGGTACTGCAACCGCGCGCCCGAGTAGCCCGCGAAGTACTGACGGAAATGCTGACGGCCCTTGGTGTCTTTCTAGATGTTGTGGAAGCCTACCAGACCGTCCGTGCTGATTTTGACCCAGCGCTGTGGCAGGCGCGTCTGCAAGCCGGTATGTTCGATGTCGTCACGTTTGCCAGCAGTTCGGCTGCGCTGCAAATGGCAGAAGCTTTCCCCAACGTGGCATTACGCGATCTGCTAGCCAAAACCAAAGTAGCCTGCATTGGGCCAGTAACCAGCCAGACCGTACGAGACCTAGGGCTTGTCGTAGCGATTGAACCACCAGAAGCCACGTTGCCGGCACTGGCCGAAGCTATTGCTGCCCATTTTCAATCGGAGGCGTCCCCCCAACCCGGAGGGTAACCGGCACCGCTGCGAAAGGAGAATTCTGATGCCAACACCACTCCTTCTCGAACAAGAGCTCGAAACCGAAGTTCAGAACATCCCTGACTATGCTGTGCGTGTCGAGGCCTGTTCTGCCCGACGACTGGAATCCGGTGACGTACATATTACGGGGATGGTTATCAACACAGGGTTGACTCGTCTACAGGCCCCCTACCTTTACTTCACAGTTCACGACCGGTTTGGAACCCTGCTGCGGGAGGAAGTCACAGCCGCCAGTGTGAGATTTATCCAGGGCGGTGAAGAGATGATCATTGACGTGCTGATTCCCGACTGTTCGGTCAGTGCTGCTTTAGTGCGTGTCTTGGCTTCAACATAGGCATCGGCACGCGATGAAGGCTACGGAGTTTTTGGGTCGCCTGCCAAAAGATGAACCGGCGCCTTTGTATGTCTTGGTGGGGGAGGATGCCTATCTCCGGCAAATCTGCCTCCAGGCACTGGTGCAACGAGTTGTGCCGGAAAAAGCTTTCCGGGACTTCAACTACTCCGAGCATGATGTTGCGCGTGAAACCCTCAGGCGTGTGCTGGATGTGGCGCGTGAGTTGCCATTGCCTACCGAACAGCCAGCGGCACGACGATTGGTCATCGCGCAGAACTTTGAAAAGCTATCCGAGGCAGAAGTCGAGCTTTTGAAAGACTATGTGCGGCAACCTACCCCCACCACAACGCTTGTTTTCTGTGCTGATACGTTAGACAAGCGCCGGACCTCCACCACTGTGCTGCTCAAGGTAGCAATTGTCGTTGAGTGCACACCACTGACCCCTGAAGAGGCGCGCAAATGGATGCTATCCTATGTACGGCGGCAGGGGTTTGAGTGGTCGCCAGAAGCGCTCGGCCTGCTCATTGGTGCTGTTGGCTGTGATCTGGCGCGGCTAACGCAGGAAGCTGAAAAACTGATGAACTATGTTGGTCCGGGGGGATACCTTGAGCCGGAAGCCGTTATGGCCTTGCTTGTTCGCTCACCCCACGAAGACAACTTCCTGCTGGCGGAAGCTGTCTGGCAAAGGGATGCCCCCCGCGCGCTGCGCTTGCTACATCGCCTGCTCAGTCGCGGCGAAGAGCCCGTTGCGCTAGTCGGCCTGCTTGATTGGCAACTGCGGCAAATGTTGCTGGCACAAGAGCTAATGGCGGTCAACACCCCGCGTGAAACTCTGCTCCGGGAGCTACGTCTGCCGCCCCAGAAGCTAAATGTTTTTCTCGGCGCTGTCCGCAAACAGTCAGCTACCACCCTGCGCCGCGCCCTTGTTCGCCTCCAGCGAGTAGATGATGCCATCAAGCGCGGCTATGCTACCCCACGGCTAATGCTCGAGCTTTTCCTGTGTGAGCTACTGGTGGCCGAACCGGTGGTTTCTCGGCCTTGACCGCATTTTTTTTCGGCAAAACTAGGCTGTGATAATCCAGCCCACTTTGCTATACTCGAGAGCGTTCTCAGAAAGAGCTGCAATAGCTAAAAGGTGAAAAAAGTCCTGTGTCGGATACCGTAGTATGGGTCGTGTTGGTGACGACGGATACGGCCGAATCAGCACGTAAGCTGGCGCGTATTGTCGTCCAAGGGGGATATGCTGCTTGTGTCAATATCGTACCCGGTGTGACTTCGGTATACGTCTGGGAAGGTGTGGAACGGGAGGAGACTGAACATCTGCTCGTGATCAAAACAACTCCGGCCCGCTACCCGGCGTTAGAGGAGGTTATTCGGAAGCACCATCCCTACACCACGCCAGAAATTCTGGCGCTAACCAGTTGTGCAGTATCGCCAGCCTACGCCAATTGGGTACATCAGCAGTGTAAAGAAGTACCTACGTGACGGGTTTTTTTGGTTGTCGTCTCACGTAAACCAACCTCGCGCCCTAGAGCCTGGTTTTGAAACAACGAGGGAAACTGTATGCCAACCAATCTGGCGGACATCAAGGAAGTTCTGGTGGATGTCGATTTGCTCACCAAGTATCGCATGTTCGACCGCGCTTTGGCGCTGCTAGAAACGGCGATAGGTGTATCACCCAAGAGCATAGAACTCCGTGAGCGGGCGTGCAGCATTGCCATGGAACAAGGGTGGCGACAGAAGGCAATTGAGCATCTTCTGTCCCTTTCGAGCCTGTATATCGAGGCTGGAAAACTGGAGCAGGCCAACTCGGCACTGCTCAACGCCAAACGTCTCAATCCACAACTGTCCATCACCTCACGGCTCAATGCTCTCAAAAACATTCAGCATCAACCACGACAGGTCAGCCCGCCTCCCCCGCCCGCCAGCTTGGCAGCATCCAGTTACTATGCCGCTCGCGGGCGGGTGCTGCTAAGCGGCGATCTGAGCTATTTTAGCTTGTTTGATATCATCCAAGTGATTGAAAACAGCCGCATTACGGGCTTTATCTCAATTCACTCACCAGGCGTTGTAGGAAAGTTGTATTTCAATGATGGGCTCATTGCCGATGCGTCAACAGACATGTTGCGCGGCATCCCGGCGCTCAAGAAGTTTGCCGAGCTGACGTGTGGTTACTTTGAGGTGGAAAAGTCGCCTGTCGAGTACAAGCAAAATATTCAGACAACGAGCAACACCAGCTTAATCTTGGACATTTTGCGCGAACTCGATGAAGAGCGTGCGGGCGGAGGGAACGTCATTGAGATTTCTCTAGATGACGCCAGTGGCGCCGGAGACCATATTCACTGACCATAACCCAGACAAACTGCCTGCTACGTTGTTAGTGATGCACCGGTCGGTGCTTGGAGCTCGGGCCTGCCTAGTGGGTGAGGTCCGGCGCTGAGTGTCAAGTCTGTTGACATTGTTACCAGATTGCTGTCTAGCTGCTTGATAGTAGGGCCGATCTGTGAAAGCAGCTCTACTCAAGTAACTTCTTAGGCTGCAACCCGTTAAACTCGCATTACCAATGGGTTATCGGAGGCGAGAAGGTAGCCGAGTAAGTGGCACGCGATTTGCTCCGCTGGATGAATAATCATTCATCTTTGGCTGGAGAGATAAAGTGGTATGATGCACAACCCGCGATGGACGTGGCTCGGCTTAGTAGCGATGTGGTTTGGCCTCTGGCTCGGCTGTAGCACGAGCGCTGCCGCCCAGACAACGCTCGTATTCGTGCATGGAAAATCCGACGGCGTGTCCACCGACAGCCGGGCGAAGGTCATCAACAACTACTGGACACCGGATATGATCCGGGCGGCAACACGCAACTACACCGTCCCGTATGAGGTTGTGTTCTACGATGGGCGCAAGCATTACTGGGACTGCGCCGTGGACGTAGCCGCGCAAATCAACCAGTTCATCACTAACGGACGACGTAATCTCGTCTTTGTAACGCACAGCATGGGTGGCGTGGTGATGCGCTTCATCCTGTGCAATGCCGATCCGTCTGATCCGTACTACAACTACCGAGGAGCCAACTTCAATCGCATTCAGGCCCATACCCGGCACGTGCTGTCCTATGCGCCACCGAATGCCGGTTCGGAGGCTGCCGACCTAGCCGGCACACTGAGCGGCTCCTGGATGACTGCCTGGCTAGTCACCTTGCTTGACAATAACGCGCCTTCAACCCAGGCCCTGACGACGGCGCATTTCCGCCTAGCCAACGCCAACTGGATGCGGGACAGCCTGCGTAGCAAGCCGATCTTCACCGTAGCCGGCACGGGCCTGTGGAATGACTTTTGTCTGGAGTGTGTTGCGTTGGCAACGCTCTCCGGCCTAGCTGGACTGCCTGGCGAAGACGACGGCATGGTAGCGGAGTACAGCGCCCACTACACAAGAGCGCCGGGTGGCCGGTGGTACAACACTGACGCTAATCACCACTACAACCGACGCAACAGTTACCGCCGACTAGGTGAAGATATTGCCCGGTATGGCTACTAAGCCAATAGTGGCATGCACGATCTGCTGGGGAGGGGGAGGTTACACCAACACATGGCATGGACAAGACGCGGATGGATCATTGGTTTGACAACGGCCGGAGTTGCCGTTGGGCTGGGCATCGGAGCTTCGCTGCCTGCGCAAAGTGAACGAGCCGTGGATCGTCCAGTGCCGGTCTCGGCGCTGACGACGACAACGCTTGAAAACTCTTCACCAGACTGTGGTCGGCTGACAGCCGAAGAGCTAGCGCTATCGGCTTCACGCACGGAAACGTTCTCAACGCGGTATGTGATGGAAGGCGTTACCGGGGAAGTCACCCTGCCGGTTACAGGCAGCCATGCCCACATTGGGGTGTTTGTGGAAGATGAAACCGCGCAAGCCACGTTGTTGACGCCCGAGGGAGCGCGGGTTCCAACACAGTTCATTCCACGGGACGTTGACCCCGGTACGGGGCTTTCACGGGCAGAAGAGGTACCCCACGGCAAGTTGGAGGCGACACCGCGTGACCTTCCCACCCAGCCAGGACTTTACCGCCTGCGCATCGAAAGCAGCAGGCCGAGCAACGAGGCCAAGGCTGCTGCACCCCGTGCGACTGTTGTCGTCAACGATGACAACGACCTTGTGCTGCATAGCTGGCTGACCAACAACCTTGTGGATGCCCGCCAGACGACTGAAATTCACGCCCAAGTGCGGGAAGGCGGAAAGCCGGTAGAAAAGGTGCGGGCTACAGCGCGTATCTATCACGAAAACGGAGCACTTGTCCTCAAGCGCGCTATGACGGCATTAGGCAACGGGGACCTTGGCCTCAAAATCCGTCCTCTCCAGTTGGGTCGGTTTGGCAAGGTCATTCTCGATGTGGAAGGCACAACGGCCGCCGGGCTGCCGTTCAAGCGAACAGGACTGCTTGAAATTGCCAGTGGCGTTGCCGGTGGACGCCTCATGCGCATTGTAGGGGAACGGCTAACCGAGCAGGGGCTGGAAGTTGATTTGGAATATGTCGTTACCCGGGCCGGACGCTTCCATGCGCGTGCCAACCTAGTGACGGCTGATGGAAAACCCGTCGCTTGGGCACAAGCGGCTGCTGAAGCAGCCGTGGGGCGGCATGTCATGACCCTCCGCTTTGACCGTCGCCTTCTAGTACCTGGAAAGCTGCTGCTGCGCGATCTCGAACTTACTGACGTGACCGAGTTTCCGGGCGTCAAAAGCCCGACAAGAATTGGAACTTATGCCCTTGAGCAAGCGTTGCAGTGAGTGGGATTTCTCCTGAAAAGCCGTTTTGCTTTGGGCGCGTCGCCTCTCCGACGCGCCTTTTTTGTTCTCTTTTTGTGCCAGTGCCCGAAAGCGGGGCTGACCCAGGGAAGGTCACAGAACCCCTTTCCTCACTGGTTGTGTGTCCTCTTTGCCAGATGGTTGTCCCTGCAAGGTGCGGGTCGCTTTTTTCAGCGCCGTGACGATCTGTTCCATCGCCTGTGCCACATCGGCGGCATCGTTGCGGGTGAGCGCGTAGCGTACCCCGGAGAACACCTCCGCGCCGTAGCCTGAAAACACCCCTGGCGCATAGACGACGTGGCGCGCGTCGTAGCGTTTGGGAAGCCCTTCTGGAGCAAGCAAAAAGCCTTCAAACTGGCGGCGCAGGCGATTGCGTGTGGCAAGCGTCGCCGGGGTATCCGGCTCGGTTTCAAAGGCTTCTGCGGCAATGGTCAGATCACGGGCGGCATCGAGCAGCGCCGTGGCGTCGAGCTGGGGATGCTCATGCGCCAACTCCTGGGCCAGGCGTTCGATTTCACGGGCGTAGTCCAGAAGGTTGAGCCCAATCCGGTGGGATTCTGCCAACCGAAAAGCCAGCAACGCCCATCCCCGGGCCATGGCGGCATGGCGGCTAAAGGTTGGATCGCCAAACTTTTCCATCCAGCGAAAGCTGTCGTAGGTCGAATGATAGACACCGTAGCTACCGGTCGAGGCCATGTCCAGGCAGGCAATACCGACAATCTGAAGAAAGGGAGCGTAGTCCGAGCCACTGCCCAGCTTGCCAAAACGGACTTCCGGGGCTTGTGGGTCTTGGGCGCGCCAGTTGTCATAAAGACTGCGTGTTCCGCTGGCATCGGGGACATCGCGCAGGACGGCCTTGGTGACAGACCACAGGCTCGGCACGGCGCTGGCGCGGAAGTTGTCACCGCTGACGGCACTGTCCACATTGAGGTAGCACACAGCTTTTTCGCGAAGTTCAGCTAGGTGTTCTTCAACCCACTCTGTCGAGCCAATGAGACCGTATTCTTCGGCATCCCAACTACAGAGCTTGATGGTTCGCCGGGGTTGCCAGCCGGTTTTGCGCAGCTCGCCAAAGGCACGTGCAACTTCAAGCAGGGCCGTCGTACCACTCGAAGGATCAACTGCGCCGTAAACCCAGGCGTCACGGTGGTTGCCAAGCAAAATCCATTCATCCGGGTAATCCTTTCCGGTGAGTGTTCCAATGACGTTCCAAATGGTGCGCAGGCGGTAGTCCATCGTGAGCGTCATCCGTACGCGCGTCTCACCATTACCGATCCGGTACTCAATTGGCAGCCCGCCGATCCATTCCTTGGGAGCGGCCGGTCCACGCAGGCTTTCCAGAATGGGTAGGGCATCACGGTAAGACAACGGTTGGATGGGAATCCGTGGAAGGCCGGCATCTTTCGGAGCCAGGCGCGGGGTGCCTTTTTTAGCCGGGCGGCCTGGCGTGAGCGGATCACCGGGCGGCTGGGTAAAGGCGCGATAACTGCCGCGTTGCACACAGTTGTCTGTGCGCCAGGGGCCGTCGGGGTAGGTCTTCCCTTGGACGTAGCCGTCGTCCTTTGGGTCGGAATAAACCAGCAGTCCGACAGCGCCTTTTTCTTGAGCGACCTGGGCTTTGACCCCCCGGTAGCACTCACCGTAGCGCGCAAGAGCAATCTTGCCCCGGACACTAACACCCAGCTTTTCCAGCACTTCGTAGTCGCGTGGAAGCCCATAGTTGACATACACGACTGGGGCTTCGACTTTGGCCGAAGGCGACCAGGCTGCAAAGGTCGGGACGGCCAGCGGTGAGGCTGAATCTGGGTCCTCTGGAAGCGCCGGCTCGGTCAACGCACAGCGATACTTGGTCGGAGCTGTCATCTCCACCCGCCGTGACTTGGGCCGGGGCAAATAGACTTCGTACTCGACCAGTTCTACGTCAAAACCGGCGCGCTGGAGTTCATCTCGAACGTAAAGTGCTGTGGCGTAATCTTCCGGTGTACCGGCTAGATGTGGTTTTGCTGTTAGCGTCCGCAGCGTCTGCCGGGCGCGTTCTGGCGATGGTGCGGCAAGAAGCCGGTCTTCGAGTGCAGAAAGTCTGGAGTGGGCTTTCGTAGCTGCCCGGTACGGAAGTGAGGCAGTGGTGAAGCTGCCTAGGAGAGTACTAATTGCCAGGTAGGTCAAAAGGGAATAGGCACGTAAACCACGGGCTGCGGCGCGGGTTACGGTCAGAGAAGGCATGGTGGTGTGCAGACAAGAGACGCGCAATGTCCACGGCTGCCCTTGCAGAGGCTACCGGTGTGTTGTGTTTGTGCTGACAGTACCACGTTGAGCAAGCTCTTCAAAGAGAGCAAACAGCGCAGGGTCGCGACGGGCAAGCTCGTCGCGGGTGTGGCTGGCCGTAGGGCTTGCTGACCGTCGTTTGGTCGTGGAGACATAGGCTTCATAGCCTTGGGCAAAGTACTCGAACTTGTCCGAAGCAGCATAGTAATCCAGAGCGTGCCCTTCCCGGACAGCAGCGTCGTAGAGTTTCTCAATGCGCTCGAGCGTGGCCGCATCCAGGGCACAGCTATGAATCTGATGGGCAAACTCATGCGCTAGGGTGTTGAAGCCGCCGCGTTCAACGGCCCAGAGGGTCTCAATGCCGGAGACAGTCACAACACCACCCACGCCTCGCAGACTGCCGTAGTAGCGGCCATCGAAGGTCGTCCGTTCGGCCAGCGCCTCACAGCCTGGTATGTCGCCAAGCTGCCGGTCAAGGGGCAGAATCCAGTGTTTCGCACCGCATCGCCGCAGGTGGGGCAGAAAATGCGCCAGTGGGGCAATGGTTGCTAAGACAATCTGCTTTTGGCTTGGCGTTAAGGTTTCAAAGTTTGGAAAGACGGCTTTCATGTCATCCCCAATGGGAAGGTCTGCCTGGAAGGTGAGGCGGGGAATGGGAGCACCGAGTGCAGTGGCTGCAGTTTCATGCCGCGCTAGGTTGATAAGACTCAACTGCAAGTGGGGCAGAGGATGTTCTGGATCAAGTGCTAAGGCGCGCCGGGCGAGTTCTTCTGCCCGGTCAAGCTCATTGTGCTCGATAGCTAGGGCGGCTCGGCTCAGCAGAGCTGCAAAAAAAGCAGGGTCATGCTCTAACGCCTGGTCAAGATAGCGTCGTGCGCCTTCTACGTCCTGCCGTTGCTGTGCAGCCTTGGCTGAAGCATAAGCCGCACGCGCTGCTGGCGAGGGCGGCCGGTGGGCCTTGCGACTGCGAATGTACTGCGAATAGGTACGGCGCACGCGGATGTTGTCCGGCTGGAGTTCAAGAATCTGCTCGGCCAGTCGCCGTACTTCACCGGGTTTACGCTCCATGACGCGCACCGCGCAAAGTACGGCGAGTGCGTCAGGGTGATGGGGTGCCAGCGCTAGGGCGCGCTCAGCGTGACGACGGGCTTCCTCGACCCGATTGCGCTCGATAAACAGGCGCGCGCCTAGGATATGTACACTGGCTGCGTTGGGATACTGCGCCAGCAGATCGGCAAGTTGCCGCTCGCAGTCGTCGAGCTGTCCGGTGGCCAAGGTAACCGTGGCAAGCCCAACTGGGCCGCGCGGGTCTTCCGGGAAACGCCGCGCCAGTTCCTGGAAGTGCCTAGCTGCAGGTTCAAGGCATTCTGCCGTGAGGTAAATCAGCCCCAGCTCGGCCAGCGCATCAGCCTGAATACTCTCCTCACTGGCTTGGGCTGCTTGTGTGGCATAGCGGATGGCAAGCGCGTAGGCGTGGGCCTGGCGAGACGACTGGGCAGCCGCAAGGAGTTCTGCTGCGCTGGTTGGTTCGCCGGCCTGCACCTGACAGGACATGACAAAACCAACCAGCAGCCAGACCCAAAGGCAAAACCGCCTGCTGTGGCGTCGCTGTGTCTGTACGTAAGCTGAAAGGGTTGCCGGTTTCAAGGTTCGTTCCCCGCACAAGGCAACCAGAGATTGCGTCACCTATGGTTTGTGGAAGACCCCAGCGGGACGTTGGGTCACAACCTTTTCCGGCGGCAGCCTTCTGGCGCGCCGTGGTTGTACCAAACCCGGCCGGTTTTTGTATTCCCAAAGCAGGTGAAGCAAATGCAGACACTAGCCTAGCCCGTCATGGCGCCGACGGCAACCCTGAAGTTGCCAGCCTGTGACAGGAATGTGACCGGATGCTTGATTCAAGGCGTGGCAAACACAACGAAAAAAAGGCAAGATAGGCTTACTCTTCAAATCATCCGTCTGCACAAGGTTAGCTATGCTGACTGTCTGGGAGCTTACCCATAGGGCAGCCCGTTGGGCGCTGGTGTTTTGGTTTGTATGGCTGTTGCCGTCCTTGGCGATGGCGCAGGGGACGACATCCCGCTTGACGGGAACGGTACGTGACCCCTCCGGCGCACCCGTAGCCGGCGCGCGGGTGACCTTGACCAACGAGGGCACGAATGTTTCACTTACGACACAGACAACTGAAAACGGCGTCTATGTGTTTGACTCCGTTCAGGTTGGGGTCTACACCGTGACGGTCGAGGCCAACGGTTTCAAGCAGCTGGTTCTCAAAGGCAATCCGGTCAGCGTCGGACAGCCGACAACGGTCAATGCCACGCTGGAAGTTGGCGGGGCGCAAGAGGTTATTGAAGTAACGGGTGCTGCGGAGCGCATCCAGACTAGCAGTTCCGGCAACTTGGGCAATCTCGTTGAGCAGCAGACCATTGTGGCGCTGCCCATCGTTGGAGCACGCGGCCGCAACCCGCTGGAATTCATCAACTTTCAGCCTGGTGTCGTGGTTGGAGCCAACACCGGGGGCGGCGTCCACGTGCATGGCGCGCGTGACCGCGCCGTGAATTTCACGCTCGATGGCATTGACACCAACGAAACGAGCGCCGGTGGGGCGAACTTCTCGCCTACCCGTGTCAACCCGGACGCCCTGGCCGAGTTTCGCGTCATCACAAGTAACCCATCGGCCGAAAACGGACGTAGCAGCGGCGCACAGGTCAACATGATCACGCGCTCCGGGACGAATGAGTTCCATGGCACGGCATTTTGGTTTTACCAAACGCCCGGTTTTAACGCGAACGAGTACGCAAACAATCTCAACGGCATCGTCAAGCGACAGTTTGTCCAGCACATTGCCGGGGGCAGCCTGGGTGGACCCATTGTCCGCAACCGACTGTTTTTCTTCACGAACTTTCAGGCGCTGCGCGCCAGCGAGGGGCGTCCGGTGACGCGCATTGTTTATACCCAGACGGCCCGGCAGGGCATCTTTCGCTACGTCATCGGAGGCCGCAACCTGCCCTTCGGCGCCACGGGCGCTTCAGTAGATGCCAATGGCAATCCCGTACCAGGAATCAACATCGGGACGTACAACATCGGCATGATGGATCCGCAAGGATTGGGGCTTGACCCAACGATCCGGCGCATCATTGACCTGACACCGCTGCCCAACAACTTTGCCGTGGGAGATGGCCTTAACACGGCTGGTTTTTCGTTCAATGCCCGCGGCCGCGAGCAACAGGAGGACTACACCACCAAGGTGGATTATGTCATCAGTGACCGGCAGACTGTTTTTGCGCGGGTATCCTGGGGACGGCAGGACTCGCTGGGCGACTTTGTCAACGCCGGCCCGGCGGCTTTTCCTAACACGCCACGCTTGGTGGATACCCGGCGCCGCCCCCGGAATGTAGCCATCAACCACCGGTGGTCGCCGACGAGCAACCTGACGAATGAGTTTGTCATGGGGCTCAACCGGTTCACCTTCAGCTTTGACAACCCTGACCCGGAGTTTGCCAACAACCCGCCGGTCACGCTCAACGACGTGACGACGCCCACCTCCAATCTGGCGCCGGTCATCAACCGGCGGGCGCTGACAACCTTCCAGTTTGTGGACAACATGACCTACGTGTATGGTGCCCATACGATCAAAGCTGGCTTCAACCTGCGTTTTGGCCGGCACATTGACCGCCGGACTTCTGTCGCTGGCCTCAACACCCAACCCTCGGTCAACTTCAGCACGGCGATCAACACGGTGAGCGTGGCGGCCTTTGGAATTCCGGGCAATATCAACACCGCTTTTGACCTGCCGCTGCTGCAGCGGACCATCAACAACTTGCTAGGGCGCGTTGGGCGGATTGCCCAAGCCTTTGTCTCCATCGGTGACCGGTACGGCCCGCCGGGAACGATTTTCACGGCCGATGCGCGCTACCCAGAGTATGACTTTTACATACAGGACACGTGGCGGCTGCGGCCGAATCTGACGATTGATTACGGTCTCCGCTGGGAGCTCCGTCCAGCATTCCGCGAACCACGGCGGTTGGCCGTCCCCGACCAGCGGTTGGCTTTTGGTGCGCCGCCTACGAATACAGCCCGCTGGGTCAAGGGCAACAAGCCCTTCCCCGATGATATGAACAATCTCGGACCGAGCGTGGGGGTGGCGTGGGACCCATTTGGAGACGGCAAAACCTCCGTACGTGTCAACTACCGGCTTGCTTACGATCGCCTTAACACCTTCTTGGCTTCCTCGTTTTTGTTACCGACAGTGCCAGGGGAAACCATAGGGGTGATCAATGACACGTTTGGGCAAGGTGGGGGGCGCTTGCGCAACCTGCCGACGCTTTCGCCGCCAGCCGGTATCTCACCCGATGCCCTCCGCCAGCCTCCGGCTTTTTCGGCTAACAGTATTACAGTGTTTGACCCAAACTACCGAACGCCGAAAGTTCATCAGTGGGCGCTGAGTATCCAGCGCGATCTGGGATGGAACCTCGTACTGGAAGCCAACTACATTGGCCGGCATGGAAACGGGCTGCTAAGCGGCTACAATGCCAATCAGGTAAAAATCTTTGAAAACGGGTTCCTTGAAGCCTTCAACACCATGCGCCCCTGCGCCGTGTCGGGGACGTTTACGCCTGCCTGCAACAGCCCGCTCATTAACCAGTTGCTGGCCAATCCGAATGGTTCGCAGCTAACCATCAATAACTTCCGTGGCAGCCTGACGACAAACAACGTTGCCGGGCTGGCCGTGTCGCTGGCGCAGCAGATTGGCGCCAACTTGCCGGCGCGCGGCTTTTCACCCTTTTTCTTCTTTGACTTCCCACAGTACACAGGTGGCTTGTTCGTTGTGGATAGCTATGACTTTTCCAACTACCACGCGGCAGAACTACAGTTGTCGCGGCGGTTTCGGGATGGGCTGAGCTTCCAGTTCAGCTACACTCTGGCGAAGTCCTTGGATACCCGTTCGTTTGATCCAACCTTTACGGTGGCGGCCAGTGGCGCGGTGCAATCGGCTTCGAGTACGCCGTTTGACCTCCGCAATCGGCGTATCAACTATGCCCGGTCAGACTTTGACCGGACGCATTCGTTCCAGGGGAATTTTGTCTGGGAGTTGCCATTTGGGCGCGGGCGCCAATACGCCAACAACCTCAATCCGGTGGTGGATCAGATCATCGGTGGATGGATGGCAGCCGGCGTGGTGCGATGGACCTCTGGGCGTCCTTTCACGGTCTTTTCCGGCTCGAATACCTTGAGCAATGCCGTGCAGTCTTTTGCCGACTGCAATGGGTGCTCCCGCTCGCTGGGTTCGCTCCGGCAAGAAGCCGGAACGACTTTCTTCTTCACAGCCGATGAACGCGCGCGCTTTAGCATTCCGGCGCCGGGCACGCTAGGAAACACAGGCCGCAACTTCTTTACAGGGCCGGGCTTTTTCCAACTCGACCTGACGGTAGCTAAGTCCTTTCGTATTGTGGAAGGGGTTAACCTGCAGTACCGGCTGGAGATGCAAAATGCGACGAATACCCCGTCCTTTGCTTTCCCAACAGCCGTTGTGACCAGCCCTACCTTCGGTCGGATTCGGGATGCCGTGGTGAGCAGTTCCCGCCGGATTCAGATGGCACTCAAGTTCATCTTTTAGGCAAGGACAGCAAGGCCCCCATAGGGCTTGCCCAGCCCCGGACGGGCACACGTAGACAGCGAGGCCGGGGGGGCGAGCTAGCCACAGCAGCGGTGAATAGCCAGGCTATTCACCGCTTTTACTTTTGGTTTGGCAAAAAGCTGAAAAGGGAAAAGCTCAACGTCCTTTGCTATCCACTTTGTATCGCTCTAGGACTTCACCAGTGAGCCCATCGAGAACGACACAGGGACGGTCGCCGAGGTTGTTGATGTGCAGGTTGAGCGCCGCCTTTGCGTTCTGGGCGCGGACAACATAAATGAATCGTTCTTCAGGGGTGTTCCCAATGACGCGGATGAAGAAGTCGCGCATGACTTCGTTCGTTCCACCGGGCATAGCTAAGGTCCTCAGAGTGTAGGATCAAGGCAAGACGAAAACCGGCGACGCAAAATTGTATTACGTCATACGGTTATAAGCGATGGGCGAATATAGCCACGACAAAATCCTTTGGTCAACCAGCATTGGAGATGAACCAAGACTGGCTTTTCCTTACCCAAGGTGACAGAGTCCTAGGATGTGGAGTAATGTTAGGAAAGCAATGTTTTGACTGGAGGTGATTCTGCCGTGGCTGCACCCGAAGACCGCAAAATTGTCATTATTGAACGCAAGGATGAACCTGCACCGTCAGCGAGCACTACCCCAAGCCCTGCCAGTGAAGAGCCAAAGGGGACGATTGAAGAGATCACGAGTTCAGTACGTGAGCTGGCCCGGACGCTACCTGAATCCATTAGCAAGTTGCCTGGCTCCATTGGCGCTGCCATTCAGCAAGCCCTGGCAAGCCGTGACCTAAATGTGACGGTCCATCTGTCGGAAGATGCCATGCGCTCGATTGAGATGCTGGTACAGGCTGGGATTTTTGCTACCCGCTCGGAGGCGGCAGCCTACCTGATTGGGGAAGGGATCACGGCTAAGCGGGATTTGTTTGAGCAAGTGACGGAAAAGATCATTCAGATAGAAAAGCTTAAGTCGGAGTTGCGATCCTTAGCCGGACGTGGGTAAGGGCTTTTGCCTTGGCAAGGACTAGTCGAGAGGCACTAAAGTTGCTTTTGGGGGCGGCTTGAGAGGCTTTGCTCTGGATACTCAAAGTTATCATTCACGCGCTATTTCGCGTGGTGTTTACCCTTGAATACATCGGAGTAGAAAATGTCCCCCGAACGGGGGCAGTGATTCTGGCTGGAAATCATCCAAGTTATCTTGACCCAGTCCTGATTTCTTTGCCGATTCGGCGGCGGATTCGTTTTGTTGCGTGGGACAGGTTATTCAGTATCCCCTTGCTGGGGCCGCTGATTCGCTTCCTTGGGGCGTTTCCTGTCGATACAACCAAACCAGACCAGCAGGCTTTTGGACAGGCCCTGCAAGTGCTACGTGAAGGCGAAGCCTTGGGAATTTTTCCCGAAGCCGGGATTTCTAAAGAAGCCCGGATGAATGCCCTGCTTAAGTCCGGAGCCGTACGACTGGCCCTAAGCGTGCCCTGTCCTATTGTACCGGTCACTATTGCTGGTGCGCGGGCGGCATGGCCGCGTGGGCAATGGTTGCCACTACCGCACAAGATTACGGTCAAGTACCATCCTCCAATTGACCCACCGCGCCCGGTAGGAGGCAATCCTGCCGAAGACAAGGAACTAGTACGCGCACTGACGGAACAGCTTCGGCAGACTATTGAGCGCCGACTTGTCCCGGCTCTCAGAGGAGAGGCAAAACGGGCTGAGCTCTATCACCGTCCGGCTTATGCCTTGCGAGGGTATGAGTACCTTCCGTTTTGGGTAGGAATTCTAGGGCTTGGCCTTGGCGGCTGGAACTGGGAGTTGGCTTGGCCTACTCTAGCCTACTTTGCCTATGTCCTTGCGGACATCTGGGGCATTCCGCAGCGGCGGCTAACTAAGACCCTGCGGGATTTGATGCTTCCAAGCTGGCTGGCCGCGACATATCCTTGGGCAGTGTCTTGGTTGATTGCCCCAGAGCTGCAAGCTGCCTTTCTAGATGCCAAGGCGTGGACGCTGGGGTTAATGGTAGCCAGCATTTTGTTTCCCTTTTATTGGACGAACTACTACGATACCCAACGTTTTGTGCGTGGGTTAGCTATTGGTTATCTGACGCTCTGGTGGCTAGAGACGATTCGTCCTGAAAAGTGGGGGCAGGGACCGCCGGTAGTATGCTTGTCTTTTACCATTACTTACGCCCTGGTTGTCCGTCACATGCACTGGCCGTTGGTGGCAGTTGGAAGCGCGATATACTTAGCACTGTTTTGGTGGTGTTTCCCTGAACACTGGTCAGGAGAGATGCTCTATTATGCCGGTGCTGGAGTAGCAGTTGGTGGTTACGTGCATGGGGTGAAGTTTACGGCTCACGATGGTCGTTTGGCATAAGTGCCCCAGGCATTGTAGGTTTTATGCCCACCGAGTCTACACCTAGTTGAGGTAGCCCCCTTCTGGGTTGGGCTGGTCATGTTCTGGTGGGTGCGGATGCATCTTGCCTGCAAACTTGCCTAATCTGGGTTGAGGCAAGTATTCTCGCGTACTTCGTTTTTCTCTTGTAGCTGGTGTGAGCAAGTCTAACTAATCCCTTCAAACTGGGGCGGCCCCTGCCTGCTGAACGGGCGTAGGCGTCATAGCCTTCTCACTTCAAGTTGCTAACCTTAAGATTTGCTTGGAGAAAAGAGCCACCCTGTGCAGTTGAATTGTTTTGGAATCTGTTCCTAGTTTGAGAGATATGCCTTAGGTGATGACAACGTTGATCCAGTGGCTTGGTCAGTCCCGGCTTGCGGCAATTATCGACCTGCTCGTTGTTTTTCTGTTTATCTACAAGGGGCTGAAGCTCCTCAAAGGGACTCGTGCGGCACAAGTCGCCATTGGGATTGCTATTGTTGCTTTCCTGTACCAGGTTTCCCATTGGCTGCATCTGCCAACCTTGGAGTTTGTCATCCGCCACAGTCTTCTCTATGTTGGCTTTGCCGTTGTCGTCCTGTTTCAAAACGAAATTCGCACAGCCTTTGCTAACTTTGGCAAAAACATCCGTTTTCCAGCGCGCCTTGGCTGGCGGACGCAAAAGCTTCTGACGGCACAGTACGAGGAGGTACTGCTGGCCGTGACCACCTTGGCTGCCAATAAGACGGGGGCATTGATTGTCTTCGAGCGCCAAGACAATTTGGAGGAGTACATTTCGCGTGGCGTCCGGTTGGATGCTATTGTCGGATACGATTTGTTGATCAACATCTTCAACCCCGAGGCGCCGCTGCACGATGGGGCAGTCATCATTCGCCGGGACCGGATTGCGGCAGCCAGTTGTTTCCTGCCTCTGACACTCAACCCGCGGCTTTCTAAGGACACCGGTACACGCCATCGCTCGGCGATTGGTATTACCGAAGAAAGCGATGCCTTTGTCATTGTCGTCTCTGAAGAGACCGGGATGGTGTCATGTGTGGAAGGTGGGCGCATCAAACGCGGTCTCGATATTCAGACTGTCCGGGAAATGTTGTCCAAAGCCTTGCATCAGGCAACCGCTAGCTCCTCCTCTACGCGCCAGCGACGGAAACGAAGCTTGCTGGTAGAGCCGCTAAGCATAGACTCGGTGATGCCTGAAACAACCAGCGAAACCAATGAAACCCCGGCCATTGGAACTCCAGCATTGGTGGGGAAACCCCAAGTTTCGCGGATGAGTTCCCAGGTAGGCGAGCGCGGCTCGCTCAACTTGGCAGCCGTGTGGCAGCAAGGGCGGCACTGGGTTCGTTGGGTGGGGGAAAAGAGCCGTGCGCTCGTCGTTGAAAATTTTACCCTCAAACTGATTGCTGCCGTCATGACGAGCGCCCTGTGGCTTTCGGCCACAAAGCAGGATGCCATTCCCTTTGTTTTGCGTGGTGTACCTGTCAACTACCAAGGGCTACGGGAAGACTTGATCATTGCCAATCGCCAGGAAGTGCAGGAAGTGACCCTGCGGGTGCGCGGCCCACGGGATATTGTCGAGCGACTACGCCCCGAATCATTTGTCATTACTGTTCCCCTAGGGGGGAAAGCACCTGGCGACCGAGTAATTCTCCTGCGGGAGGATGCCCGCATTGAGAAGCCGGCCGGCGTAGAAATTCTGGAAATCGAGCCTCCCCGGCTCACACTAAGTCTCGAGCGACAGGTTTACCGGTATGTTGACATCAAGCCAAACTTTCGGGGCACCCTGCCAGTAGACCAAGAGATTGTCGAGTATCAGGTGATACCATCAACTACGCTGTTGCGTGGGCCAGAGACCCAGGTATATGCCTTGCCCTCAGTGAGTACGGAGACCATCTGGCTTAACACCCACGATCGCTCCTTCACAGAACGTTACAAGGTGGATGTCAAAGACCCGCGAATTGAGATTGTCGGTGCCCAAGAGGTCGAAGTTCGCGTCACGATTCGGCCTGTGACTTTGCGGCGTCGCCTCGATGTCATTTTGGATACACCGGTTGCTCCGCCAACCCGACTAGAAGTAGTCGTGGAAGGGCCGAAGTCGGTTGTGGAAAAGCTCCGGGGACGTGATTTTCGGGCCGCCGTAAGCGAAGGCTTGGTTTCCGAGCACCCACCTCGGCGAAAAGTCCTTGTCACACCACCCCCCAACCTTGCCGGGCAGGTCCATGTTGTGAGTGTCAGCCCAGCGGAGATTGTTAGCCGAAACAGTGCTTTACGCTGAACGGTTATTTGAGGGTCTTGGCTGCCTGCCGGAGGGCATTGCGGCGGAACATAGTCAGCAGAAACGTACACGCTAGGACATCATCGAGCAGAAGCGCTGTGTAGAGTGCCAAGTCTCCCCGGACGCCCGCGGCTGTCAGCAAGTGAATCAAGGCGAGATTGAGCAGATACAAGAGAAACAGGACCCCGGACATAAAGAACAGCGGTTGAATAGAGGCTCGATAAAGACTTGCTCCCTTTTTGACGCGCACGGCCGAAATACGCGCCAAAGCCAAGAGCATAACGGTGATGATCAACGTACACGACGTACCTACGAAGAAATCTGAAGCCATGGGCAAAGGTTCACAGGCGGTGGAATAGGAAACTGCTGTAGGGCACGCTTGGGATACAGCTACTGGAGGTGGCGGTCGGAATCGAACCGACGAATAAGGGTTTTGCAGACCCCTGCCTTACCACTTGGCTACGCCACCCTACGCTTGCTTTGCTCAATCGGGGGTCCTTACACTAAGCAAAGTATGCTAATGACTGACCGAGTCCCTGTCAATCTATGGTGCACCCTGCGGCAGCGGGCGGAAGCAGCTCTGGTGGCAGTTATTCTATGGAGTTTAGCGTGTTTGCCCCGGCGCTGGGCAATTCTGTGCAGTATCCTGCTGACGAAATGCCTAGCCTACTGTCTGCCGCGTTTACGGAGGATTGGCGCTGAAAACTTGGCGCTGGCCTTTCCAACGTTGCCCCAGCATGAGCGGCAACGGCTGTTGTGGGGGTGCATAACCAACCTAGGACGGTTGCTTGGCGAGTTTTCCCAGTTTCCAAAGCTGCACTCTGGCAATATCAGTCAGCTTGTGGAATACGAAGGTTTTGAGCATTTTGCCGCGGCGCAGGCGCAAGGGCGGGGCGTGATTTTTTTTACTGGACACCTTGGTGCATGGGAGCTAAGTGCCTATGCCCACGCCCTTTACGGATATCCTCTCAACATTCTCGTTCGCCCGATTGACAATCCCTTTGTGGATCGCATGATTGCGCGCTGGCGGACGGCAAGTGGCAACCGCCTGTTTTCCAAGCACCGTGATTTGCGCAGTCTGGTAGCCAGCCTGCGGCGGGGGGAAACGGTGGGCATTCTCGCTGACGTGCATGTCCAACCTCAGCACGGTATGTTTTGTCCGTTTTTTGGCCGTCCGGCTTGTACGTCGCCATTGGTAGCGCGCTTAGCACGCCGGACTGGGGCAGTTGTCATTCCAGGGTATCTTGTGTGGGATGGTCAGCGCAGGCGGCATCGGCTGGTGTTTGAGCCGCCGGTGCCACTGGTACGGACGGCAGACGAAGGCTTTGACATTCGGGAAAACACGCTGCGCTTGATGCGCTGCTGGGAGGCTATTGTCCGCCGCTACCCGGACCAGTGGTTATGGATTCATCAGCGTTGGAAGAGCCAGCCTCCATTGGTAGCCGGGCAAGAGGTCTTTTCAGAGGACGCTAGGCTTTGGTCATTAGGAAACAATAGATGTTGATGAAGCGGTTTTCTGTCATGTCTGTGCTTTGGCTGGCCGGACTGTGGTGTTTTTCTTTGCCGTTGTGGGCTGAAGGCACAGCATTTTGGGAGTTTGCGCGGAAGGAGGACTACCTTTCCGGTCAGCTTCGCGGGTTATCTGTGTCTGATAACGGTATTTTGCGCGTTGTGCCGACGCCAAAGCTTGTGGGCGATACCCAGCAGCCATTTGCCCTCTGTAGTCTACTGCTCGGTCGTGAGATATACATTGGCACAGGCCACGACGGAAAACTTTTCAGAGTAACAGTAGACGGTGATGTGACCTTGGTGGCCGATTTTGAAGAACTCGATGTCACGGCACTGGCCACCGACGGCCGAGGTGCCATTTTTGCTGCTACGTCGCCCAATGGAAAGATTTACCGAATAACGCCTGGCCAGGGGGAATTCCGTGTCATTTACGATCCGCCGGAAAAATATATCTGGGACATGGGCTGTCTGCCCGACGGGACCTTGGTGTATGCCACTGGCGGAAAAGGCGGTGTCTTTGCTTTATCCCCCGGCAGCAGGTCGGTACGGGGGCTTTTCGCCACCGATGAGTCAAATGTGACGAGCTTACTGGTGGCGCGGGATGGCACAATATGGGCTGGAACCGACCCAAATGGGCTGGTGGTGCGGATTGCTGCCAGTGGGCACGTCACGGCTGTCTTTGATGCTCCCTCACGTGAAATCCGGCGGTTGGTCGCCCTGCCAGACGGTTCGTTGGTGGCATTAGGTATTGGAGAGTCTAAGCCAGCCACCGGCAGCTATGCCGGGGGAGGGTCGGGGGAAACCACCTCCGGTAATGGGGAAGGCGGGGGAGAGAAGTCGCTGCGACCAACTGCAGCAGGGACAACACTCTATCGTCTTGATGAAAATGGTCGTCAAGTATCCATCTGGACAAGCACCGACACGGGGACGGTGCTTCTGCGCTGGCAAGAAGGAGTTTTAGTTGGCCTTGGAAGCAGTTCGACCGGGGGGCAGGGGCGGCTCTTTTTTGTCACACCGGAAGGGCGAGCCGCTTTATTCGGGACGGTTGAGGAAGAGCGCATTGTGGCAGCCGACGTTGGTCCGGAAGAGACCTTGTACGTCGTCACCAGCGGATTAGCCAAACTGTACCGGCTGCGCTCTACGCCCCAAGATGAAGGGGTGTTTACTTCGGCTGTTCAAGATGCTAAGGCAGTTGTTGAAGCATGGGGGCGTATTCATATAGAAAGCAAGGGTGAAGTTTTTGTACAAACCCGTACCGGAAACACCCAGTTACCGGGGCCCCTGTGGAGTGACTGGTCAGCCGAAATACCGGCCCCTGGGGGACTGATTACAAGTCCCCCAGGACGGTTTTTGCAGTGGCGCCTCCGTTTGAAGAAAGGGGCAGAGGTTCTGTCCGTTCGAGTGGCCTACCTGCCACGAAATTTAGCCCCAGTCATTACTTCGTTCAGTGTACTACCCGTTGGGATCGCTTTGCAGGAAGCTGTTGTTCCACCGCCTGATCCGAGTGTGATGAGTTCGGGGTTGGATCCAACCCAGTTTGGCATCGTGACCAATCAACCCCCTCGGAAGGTCTTCCAGCGCGGAGCACGAACCCTTCAGTGGCAGGTCGAAGACGGTAATGGTGATGTACTAACTTATCGGCTATCATATCGCTTACGAGGTCAAACTGGATGGAAAACTTTAGCTGAAAAATTACGCACCCCCTTCTTTGTCATCGCTCCGGAAATGCTCCCGGACGGGGTATATGAGTTTCAGCTTGAAGCAAGTGATCGGGCTTCTAACCCTCCAAATCTGGCGCTGACGGCATCGCAGATTCTCTCACCGGTCGTAATTACAAATACCCTCCCAAAAATAAACTTCTATCCTTCAAGGATTTCCACAAAAGAAACGAAGATTCAAGTTGAAGTTTTGACAACCACTTCACCACCTAAGTCAGTAGAGGTTTCCTTTGACGGAGGGGAGTGGGCTCCTATCTATCCTGATGACAAGGTCTTAGACTCACCTCGCGAAGTCTTCACTTTAGTTTATCAGGACCTTCTGCCCGGCGAGTACTTGCTTGCCGTGCGGGTTCTTGACGCGGCGCTGCACACAACAAGTGAGAAGTTTTTGCTTGTCGTCAAGCCGTAAACCGTGGGTGTGTCCAATCCGGTGACAGGTCGTGCTTTGAGAAGTCGCAAGGAGTCAGGTGGTGACCTGTGGTGGCGAGGAAGATGAGAAAGCAAGGAAGGCGCGCCATGTGGTTAGGGCTTGGCCGTACTGTTGGGCGGCAAGGGCCAGTCGTTCGACGAGAAGTGCTCCGATGGTTGTTTGGCGCGGGGTAGGCAGGTAAATGACCTTGGGGAGATCGGCGTCGGTGAGGGCGGCTTCTAGTTTTGACGTGAGACTGATAACATAACTAAGGTATTGTTGAAGCTGGGCCCGCGTGGAAAGGGTTTCCCGCATTGTCCACTCGGCCGGATAGTCCCAGTAGTTAGACAGAATGCCGTTGACAACGTACTCAATGCCGCCGGCCAGAGCGATGAAGCTTTCTCCACTGGAGCGGTTGTTGAAGTCATGGCAAGGCATGGGCGGACGCCAGTACAGGGCAGCTTCAGGCAGGTTGCCTAAGCAATTGTAGCTGTCCGTAAGGAGTCGCTTGTACTCGTTGGTGAGGCTTCGTAGGATCGGCATAGAAACCCTAGTATTCTGGACCTAGCTTTGGTTGTTGGAGGGGCAACGCTATCACCGAATAATACAAGAGGTAAGTTGGGGAGCACCGGTCAATGTTACGTGGGTCACGGCTGTGTTGAAAAAAAATGAACAGGTTGTGGCACAAGATTGCGGCTTGATGATTAGCTTTTTGCAGGGGCTGTCGTTTGAGTACTAAAGCATGCTTAGGGAACTGAGTATTGAGAACCTAGCCGTCGTACATCGGCAGCAGGTCACTTTTGGGCCCGGGCTGACGGTTGTCACCGGTGAGACAGGCGCCGGGAAATCCCTCATTGTGGACGCACTGGCTCTGGTAGTCGGAGGACGCGCTACGGCAGACATGATCCGAGCCGGCGAACCACGAGCAGTTGTGGAAGCTCTCTTTGACTGTCCCGACCACCCGGATGTAAAGCACCTGCTTGGGGAGGCTGGCGTAGAAATTGAGGAAACCCTGCTGATCCGACGCGAGATTACACAGAACGGAAAGGGAAGAGTGTTCATCAACGACCAGTTATGCCCGGTGTCTACGGTGCGGGCCTTGCGTCCGTACCTTGTGGATATTCACGGGCAAGGTGACCAGCAGACGCTACTGTTTCCGGCTGCACATGCCGGGGTGCTGGATGCCTTCGGACAACATCTAGAGTTGGCAGAAGCAACAGCCGACGCCTTTACAGCGTGGCAGTCAGCAAGGCAGGCTTTGGAGCAATTCCAGCGTGAGGCGGAAGGACGGCGCCAGCGGCGTGAATTGCTTGAGTTTCAGCGGGAAGACATCGAACGGGTAGCACCATACTCTGGCGAAGAAGAGCAGTTGCGTGCCGAGCGCACGCGACTCATACATGCCGAGCGGCTTCTGGCTGCTGCTGCTACTAGCTACGAGCTTCTTTACGAGCGTGAAACCTCGGCATTGGCGTCGGTAGTGCAAGCGCTCCGCCAACTCGAGGACTTGGTGGCTGCCGATCCATCCTTGGCTGAAACGCTTTCTACGCTGGAAAGTGCACGTTACGGGATTGAGGAAGTCGCCTTTGCCTTGCGGGACTATGCCCACGCCGTTGTTGTTTCTCCCGAACGGCTGCGGGAAGTAGAGGCACGTCTTGATGAACTGGACCGCCTCAAGCGCAAGTACGGTGGAACGCTGGAGCAGGTACTGGCTACGTTAGATAGAGTTCGGGCGGAGCTGGCGCAGACAGCCGATGACGAGGCTGAGGAGCGGCGTTTGACGGCGGCCGTTGCGACAGCGGCTGCGCGGTATCAGGCGCATGCGTTGGAGTTGCGGGCAGCGCGCCAGGCAGCCGCACCGCGTTTTGAACAGGCACTTGAGCAGGAGCTACGGCTTCTGGCGCTCCCACAAGCGCGACTAGTGGTGGCCTTTGATTGGCAAAATCCTGAGGATATGGCAAGTTGGGGGGCGGCCGGACTAGAAAAAGTCGAGCTGTTGTTGACATCGAACCCGGGTGAGCCACCGCGACCGTTGTCCAAAGTGGCCTCTGGTGGGGAGCTATCCCGGTTGATGCTGGCGATAAAATCCCTTCTTGCGCCGACGGATATGCCGCGCACGATGGTTTTTGACGAGGTGGATGTCGGCATTAGCGGACGGGTAGCAGAAGCAGTTGGCGTTCGTTTGCGTCGTTTGGCCGAGCGCCAGCAGGTGCTGTGCGTGACACACCAGGCCCAGGTGGCGCGGTTTGCTTCTGCGCACCTGCGGGTTGAAAAGTCCGTCGTCAACGGGCGAACCCAGACGGAGGTCACTCAACTAGACTGGATGGGACGCGTTGAGGAGTTAGCGCGCCTGATGGGAGGCGCCGTGGTAACGGACGCGGCCCGCCAAGCAGCGCGGGAGATGTTGCTGGGAGGGTTGGTCGGCGCGCCGACATTGTAGCTTAAGTGTTGATGGTAAAGCTTTTTACCTTTCATCCCGATACGTGCTGGAGGAGTTCTGTTATGGAGCGTGAGATGAAGATTCGGGGGCTGATGATTGACCCCGCAGCCAATACGCCCATCGTTGTCCTCAAAGAAGTCAACGGGGATCAGTTGCTCCCCATCTGGGTTGGTCCCTTTGAGGCCAATGCCATTGCCTTTGAAATCGAAAAAATGTCTCCCCCGCGCCCGATGACCCATGACCTGCTGCGGAACTTGATCTTGCAGTTGGATGGCCGGGTACGCCGGGTTGTGGTGACCGAGCTCCGAAACAACACCTTCTATGCCGTTATCGAGCTCGAAATTGCCGGGAAGATGTTGTTTCTGGATGCACGTCCTAGCGATGCCATTGCACTTGCTCTCCGAGTGGATGCCCCTATCTTTGTCCATGAGTCCGTCTTGGAGAACTCAACCTCGGTCATCGTGGAGCGTGCCGAAGAGGAAGAAACGGCAGACAAAGGCGAAGAGCTTGAGTTTGATTGGCCTGAGGAGATTGACGAATCTGACATCGGGCGGGGCTAGAGGATTCAGCCCACAAGTACTTTGTGATGGCAAGAGCAGGAGCCTTGCGGTAGCAGGAAGACACATCCTGTAGAATTGCTCGAGGCGACTTGCCTTTCCAGGGGTGGTTTCGGCCGGTGTGGGCGAGGAAGGCCACATAAGGCCTTGGCCTGAGAACGGCCAGTGCTGAAGCCAGTAAGGTAACCGCAACTGTGAAAAGTGTTGTGAACCAGGGAAATCCCATGGGCGCAGGGAATGGGCAGCATCCACGACGACCAGACGCCTGTCTTGTCATTGCCGTGGCCAACCAGAAGGGGGGGGTGGGGAAAACCACCACCGCGATCAATCTGGCGGCTGGACTAGCATTGCGCGGGCGGCGGACTTTGCTGTTAGACCTCGATCCACAGGCGAATAGCACGCTTTCCTACCTGCCATATGAAGCCTTTGGATTGTCGGCGTATGATTTCCTTATGGATGCCCAGCTTGATCCGATGGCGGTGGTACAACCAAGTCCGGTTCCAGGCTTGGACATCTTGCCGTCCCGCATTAGCTTGGCAAAGTTGGAATCACGGCTGGTGGGAGAATTTGATGCCCCCTACCGGCTCAAGGATCGGCTAGAACCGCTCCGGCAAACCTACGACATCATTGTCATTGACACGCCGCCTACCCTGGGGTTGATTACAGTCAACGCTTTGGTTGCTGCCTCGCATGTGCTTATCCCAATTCAGTCTTCGTACTTTGCTATGGAGGGCACGGATGACCTTTTGGAGACCATTGACAAGGTCAAAGCGCGCCCGAATCCGAACCTACAACTGCTAGGGGTTCTCATTACGTTGCACGACAAGCGGACAGCGCTGGCGCGTGACATCTACCGCCAGATTTATGAAGTTTTTGGAGACAAAGTGTTTGAGACAGTCATCTCCAAATCCGTACGGCTTGAAGAAAGTCCTGCCTACCGGGAGTCCATTTTTACTTTTGCACCTCATTCCAGCGGTGCGGTCGAGTATGCCAAGCTTTGCGAGGAGGTGTTACGCCGTGTCTAAGCGGGGGTTGCCATCCACAGTGCGGATGCGCCACGAGTCGCACTATGTGGAAGAGCTCTGGAAGCGCACGGGAGCGCCGGTTGGGCGCATGATCCCAATTGACCGGTTAGAGCCAAACCCCAATCAACCGCGAATTGAGTTTGGTGATTTGGAAGAACTGACCAACTCGATCCGGGAGAAAGGCGTGTTGGAACCGCTGTTGGTTCGTCCGGCGCAGGTCGGCGGGCGGTTTATGATCATTTCTGGTGAGCGGCGCTATCGTGCCAGCCTACTGGCCGGCTTGCGTGAGTTGCCCTGCATCGAAATGGATGTGGACGACCGGGCCGTGGCAGAGATTGCCCTGATTGAGAATTTGCAGCGGAAGGACCTGACGCCGTTTGAGGAAGCTGAGGGGTTGATGGCGCTGGTGGAGCGCTTCAGCTACACACACGAAGAGATTGCCCGCAAGTTGGGCAAGTCGCGATCGAGCATCACGGAGTCGCTGGCCATTGGCAGCCTTTCGCCTGAAATCCGGGAATTGTGTCGGCAGGCAGGCATAACTTCCAAGTCAACCCTGCTTCAAATTGTACGCCGGCCGTCAGATGAGGAGCGCCGGGCACTGATTGCCCGGATTCGGCAGCTTGGGTTGACGCGTGACGCCGTGCGGCGAGCGACAAAGACCAAGAAACGTGCTACCCCGTTTACCTTTCACTTCCAAGAGCCGTCACGGGCTTTTACCTTGGACTTGAAATTCCGCAAATCAGAAGTGGATAAGGCGCAGGTTTTGGCGGCGCTCAAGCAGGTGGTCGCTGTCCTTGAGCAGGAGCTTGCAGAGCAAGGCGGGTAGAGGGGTGGTTTAGGGCCAGAGTTTGGACGGTTGTTGGGGGCACCGCCAAGGGGAGTAGAATTACTGCTTGGTTGGCTTGTGCTTGGCTTGTTTGGCGCTGGCCTGAAGGGCTTTGCGGTGTTGCTTGACAAGCCAGCGGGCGAAACGGTCAAGGTAGGGAAGAAGTGGCCGCATAAGGCGCATGCGAAAGCTAGTATCCTGTGCGCGGAGTGCTTCCAGTCCTTTGCGGACGTACTCTCGGATGACAGGTTCGTATTCAGTTTTCTTCCTGCCATGTGAAAAGTTGAAGTGGTAGTGCTGCCCCATCAAAGCAAGAAGGGTATGGGTGAGGTTAGCCCGTAGGGTTCGGCGGGCGATCAGGCGCCGCCACCAACCTTCTTGTTCGAGTAGTGGGGCAAGAGCAATCTCAAACCAAGCCCCTGAAGATGGGGTTTTGGGATGATAGAGGAGCGGTAACTTGTCCCGTTTGTCGGCGGGGATGCTGCGGTCTTCAATGCGGTCTACGAAGACCACCCGGGTAATGCCAAGGGTGTGGTTGCGTGGCAGAGCAGCAAAGGTGGTCTGGACAAGTTCTTCCAGGTTGAGTTTGATGTTGTACGTGGTGCGATTTTCGATCTTCATTGCTGTCTGAGATCGGGCAAAAGGCCAGGAAGGTATGGCCGAAGTGTTCTTGGTGAGAGTAAACCGCAACTAGCTACAGCAGGCAACTACCTGCAGGTAGGGGAGAAGGAGCGATGGCACGGGACCTCATCCAAGAGTTTCTGGACTACTTGCAAGTTGAACGCGGGCTATCATCCAACACGTTAGAAGCATACAGGCGCGACATGGCAAAGTTGGCGCGCTTTGCCGCGGCACGGCAAAAAGAGCCGCTCACTCTTGAGCGGAGTGACATTACGGCCTTTGTAGAAGCCCTGTTCAAAGATGGCCTTGATGCCCGTTCGGTTGAACGGGCGCTGACGGTAGTACGCAATTTCTACAGGTTTTTGGTGCTTGATGGGCATCGGCGAACTGACCCGACAGCCTCACTTGTCCCGCCCCGGAGTTGGCAGACTCTGCCTAAGTTTCTTACGCCGGAGGAAGTCGAACGACTCCTTCAGCAGCCTGACATTACAACGGAAGCCGGGGCGCGTGACCGGGCCATCTTGGAGTTGCTGTATGCCACGGGGTTGCGGGTCTCCGAGCTGTGCAACCTCAAGATGGGGGACGTCAACCGGGATGCTGGCTATTTGGTCTGCTTGGGCAAGGGGAGCAAGGAGCGCCTAGTGCCGATTGGCCGTTCGGCGCTAGAGGCTTTAGCACGGCACTTACGCTTTCGTGCTGTGTACCGGGCTGGAACGGCAAGTCCATACCTTTTTTTGACGGCGCGTGGAAAGCCTATCACCCGCCAGTTTTGCTGGAAGATGGTTTCTGAGTACGGGCGACAGGCCGGACTTGGGACAGTGACGCCGCACATGATTCGGCACACATTTGCTACCCATTTGCTTGAACACGGTGCTGACCTACGTTCTGTGCAGATGCTGCTTGGGCATGCCGACCTCACCACAACCCAAAACTACACCCATGTCACGACCGAGCGTCTCCGGGAAACATACCGGAGGTTTCATCCCCGCTCTTGACAAGGGACTTGCCGCCGGCGTTTGTGTGCAATGCTTTAGGTCTGCTGCGCTGTGGCTATCAGGAGTTAGGCTACTGCCCTCGTGAAAGCAAGTGCGATATGTAAACAATGCCAAACAGAGTCCCCAGCCCGAGGATGAAAAAGCCAAGGACGGAGATAATTTGGCCAATGACGTTCCACATAGCAGCCTCATAGCGATCTGGTAGTTGGGTGGACGCATAAGTAATGTACTTTGTTTGTGGGGCGTCCACAATTTGATTCTGACGGGGAACAAGATGATGCAAACGTTGATCCTAGCTGGCGGGAAGGGAACACGCCTGCGCCCACTGACGCTGCACACACCTAAACCGGTTGTGCCGATTGCTAACCGGCCGTTTATTTACTACCAGCTTGATTTGCTGCGCCCCCTTAATACGGATGGGAGAATGGAGGTTTTACTGAGCCTATCGTACCAACCGCGCAAAATCGAGGAAGTGCTCAACACCGAAGCGCTGCGAGGCATTGTGGTGCAGCCAGTAGTTGAGCCCCAGCCATTGGGTACGGCTGGGGCGATGCGTTATGTGCGGTCGCGGATCAAGGGGACGCTGCTTGTTCTCAACGGTGACATTTTGACAGACATTGACCTACGTCCGGTGCTCCAGCGCCACCGGATGCGCCAAGCAGCGGCAACTTTGGTGTTGGTCAAGGTTGCTGATACCCGGGCGTATGGTGTGGTTGAGCTTGATGCTGAAGGACGGATTCAACAGTTTTACGAAAAGCCAGCTCCTGGGGTGACCCCATCCACTTTGGTCAACGCTGGGATCTACTTGCTTGAGCCCGAGGTGCTCGATCTCATTCCGGAAGGCCGAGAGTATTCCTTCGAGCACGATCTGTTTCCACGCTTGCTCGCCTCTGGTCTGCCCGTGTACGGGGAGGTGACCGATGCTTACTGGATAGACATTGGTACGCCGGAGCGCTACCGCCAGGCTAACGCCGACATATTGCAGGGGAAGTTGCGGCGCTATCCGCCGGAGGCATCGCCGGAGCTGACGGAGGAAGGCTCAGTGATTGGGGAAGAAGTTGTCCTCAGGCGAGGGGTGGCCGTGGTGCGTTCGGTGATTGGCGCCAACTGTTATCTGGAAGATGGGGTTCATGTGGTGGACAGCGTGGTCATGGCGGGTTCGCGGATTGCCGAAGGGGCAGTGGTTCGGGCATCCATTCTGGGGCGTGGTGTGCATGTTGGTGCCAACAGTGTGTTGGACAATGTTGTGCTAGGGGACAAGTCCGTGGTGACGGATTTCTCCCGTTTGGGTTGAGGCAGGGCCGGGAGAAGATGGGGAAGCTGCCGTCAGGCGTGCCAGCGCAAAGCGTCCGGCAGCACCCAGAAGCTCTAGTGTATAGCCTGCAGATTCCAAGGCTGCTTGTTCCTGCCGTGGAAACACAATGAGAAGGGTGGGGCGGTGGGCAACTGTAGCGGCAAGGGCAGCCAGGTCAGGTAGCTGGTTTGGTTCGCGGGCAGCATCACAGCAACTGGTGTGGTGTGGGGCATAAAATACTGGCGCGTATTCCCGGCAGCGAAAGAAAAACACTAGCTCGTAGGGCCGCGCTTGGTGAGCAAGCAGAAGCGCCAAGGGTTTGGTGGAGACATAGGGTTCGAGAAGAGGAAACTGAGCAGTTGTCCACAGAACAAGAACTAACTGGGCGAGGATCAGGCGAGACAGGCCCAGGAGCCGCTGATGGGTGTAGATGGCACTTAGGCCGAGACCCATCACCATAGCTCCCCACAAAAGGAGTTTTGAACCAGCTAAGGTATTTTCCGGCAGCAGTTTGTACATGGCAGATTGAAGCCCGATATAAAGGGCGATCTGGCTAAAGGAAGCAATGCTTACCCAGTACACGTGCTGGCGGTCAGAAAGGCAGTGTGCGCCGTAGGCGGCCATCAAAGCCGCAAAGGGGACTGCCGGCAGGATGTAGCCAGGCAGCTTAGAGCCAGAGACGCTGAAAAAGAGCAAAGGGGTGGCAAACCCACACAAAGCCAGAGTGATCAGTCTTTTATCGCTTTCGGTGAATGTACTTTCTAATGGTGCTTGCCCAGGCTGATGCGGTTGTTTCCACCAGTGGTACAGCCCGGCGATCAACCAGTGGCTCCACGGCAGCAACCCAACTAAGAGAATGGGAAGGTAGTAGTACACCGGGCCAGGATGCCGGAAACGGTTTGAAGTGAACCGCTGGAAGTGATGGGCAATAAAGAATTCTTCGATGAAGGGCCACCCATGGGTGGCAATAACGGGGACATACCAGATGCCGGCAACGGCCAGCATCAGCAGACTGCCGGTTACCGGGCGCAGGTGGTGAAGGGTTGCCCGGGGATGCCGCCGTAGGTCCGGTGTGAGCAGGATGTACAACAGCAGGCTTCCTAGCGGTAGGACGATTCCGACGAGACCTTTAGCCAGCAGGCCAAGGCCAAGCGCTCCATAAGCCAGATAGCCTAGGAAGCGGGCTTGCCGTAGGTGCTGTTGGCGGGCCGCTTCGAAGCTAAGGTGGAAGGTAAGGGTCGAGGCTGTAATAGCAAGTGTGAGAATCGCTTCAAAAGTGGCGGCCCTTGCAAAAGCCAGCATAAGAGGGGTGGTGGTGGCAATGACGGCGGCCATCGGCCCAAGCGGAGGACGTAAGCAGGCGAGCATGGCCACGGTAAGAGTCGCGGCAACGGCAGAAGGAAGGCGTGCGCTCCACTCATTGAAGCCAATAAGCTGGAAGTTGAGTCCTATGAGCCAGTACAGTAGGGCTGGTTTTTCAAACCAGGGCGTGCCCCCAAGGGTTGGAGTAAGCCAGTCGCCGCGCTGCCACATTTCACGCGCAACTCGGGCGTAGCGCGGTTCATCCGGGCCGACAAGGCCGAGGTTACCAAGCTGCCAGAAAAAGGCGATACTACAAACCAATAGCAGGCTGGCAATGCCGGAGAAGGTGTAAGGTCGGCGTGCCATCAAAACCGGTTTCCTTAGCGCATGTTGTCCTGCAAAGCCAGTCCCCTGCGGCTTTCACTTCTGAAAAGAGACAGACAGCCTGCGCCGGCTTGGTCAGAACGGAACGGCATCGTCCTCGGCGGGAATGGACGGAAGGTCTTTCTCCGGCTTTGCTTCGGGCTCCTGACCGGCTTCACTTGATTCCTCGCTGCTGCGGCTACCCATCAGGTGCATGTCAGTAGCGGTGACTTCAAGCGAGGTTCGCCGAGTGCCTTCGTGATCCGTCCATTCCCGGATGGCAAGCCGTCCTTCGATGTAGACCGGACTGCCCTTTTTGAGGTACTTGCTGGCTGTTTCTGCTAGGTTGCGCCAGGTTGTCACCCGAAACCAGGTGGTTGTTTCCGTTGGTTCGCTGTCACCTTGTCCTTTTCTACGTTCAGTCGTAGCGACGGAAAAGGAGCAGACAGGAATCCCCTGGGGGGTATAACGCAGTTCTGGGTCACGTCCAAGGTGGCCGTAGATGATAATCTTGTGGAACGACATGGCGGCTAATTGTCCTGTTGGCTGGGAGCAGGTTGGTGGTGCAGATGGGTTTCAAAGAAGCGCAAGACGCGATGCCAAGCGTCGTAAGCTGCATCAGGGTTATAGACTTCGGGGCGGGTATCGTTGAAGAAGGCATGGTCAGTGTCGGGATAGGTCTCAAAGTCATAGGTTTTTCCGTGTCGGTCAAGTTCCTGTCGCAGGGCTGCCACCGCTTCAGGAGTGACGAAGGCATCCCTTTCAGCAAAGATTCCTAGCACTGGGGCGGACAGGTTGGCGAAGTTAGGTTTGACGTTTGGATGAATACCGTAGAAGTCCACACAGGCGCCGATATCCGGGTTTTCACAGGCGGCGTACAGGGCTAACTGTCCACCCATACAAAAGCCAATGACGCCGACTTTGGGGTAGCCTTGGGTAGAGGGATGTTCGCGGAGTGCTTGGACAACGGCACGCAACTGCTCAGCCGTTTGGGCAATGTTGAGTGCCATCATGAGTTTGCCGGCTTCATCGGGTGAGGTTGTGGACTTACCTTGGTAAAGGTCTGGGGCAAAGGCCGTGTAGCCAGCTTCTGCAAGCCGGTCGGCAACGGCTTCAATATGCGGCACAAGGCCCCACCACTCCTGAAGGACAATAACGCCGGGGCCAGGTGCAGCCGGAAGGCTCAAGTAGCCCGCTACACTGAGGTTGTGTGCCGTAAGGTGAGTACGTTGTCCAGCCATAGAGACCTCCGTAGGACGTTATGGATTCCGCGGGTAGGATTTGCGCGGGGACGGGTCGTTTCAGTGGCGCCTGCCAGAAGCAGCACCCTTAGTCGGCAATCTGTGCTTTTTGAAGCCGCCCACTGAAATCAATGTAAAGGGTTTTCCATTCGGAGAAAATCTCGAGCGCTTGCAATCCACCCTCCCGGTGGCCATTGCCGGTACCTTTGATGCCGCCGAACGGCAAGTGAACCTCTGCGCCGATGGTCGGGGCATTGACGTAGCAAATACCGGTTTCAAGGTCGCGCATAGCATGAAAGGCACGGTTGATATTGCTGGTGTAGATGGAGGCAGAAAGCCCATAGCCGACGCCGTTGGCAATGGTGATAGCCTCTTCAAAATCTTGGCAAGGGATAATCGCTGTGACGGGTCCGAAGATTTCTTCCTGGGCTATGACCATTTGGGGAGAGACATCCCCGAAGACGGTTGGGGCAATGAAGTAGCCATGGGCTAAGTCGCCTGTGGTGAGGCGGGTGCCGCCACAGAGCAGTTTGGCTTTGTCTTGGGTTTGTCCAATCTCGATGTAGTGGAGCACACGTTCGAGCTGGTCTTGGTTGATGACAGGGCCGACTTCACTGGCCGGGTCAAGGCCGGGGCCGACCCGTAGCGCCTGGGTACGTTCGACGAGCATCTGCGTGAACTTTTTGATGACTTTCTTGTGGACGATAAGACGCGATGCCGCCGTACACCGCTGGCCGGTTGTCCCAAAGGCTCCCCAGACGGCACCTTCCACGGCGAGTTCGAGATTGGCGTCGTCAAGGACAATAATGGCGTTTTTCCCACCCATTTCAAGACTACATTTCTTGCCCTTTTCGGCAGCCTGGGTGGCGATGAGCCGCCCAACTTGGGTTGAGCCGGTGAAGGAGACAAGGCGGACGGTGGGATGTGTCACCAAGGGCGCACCAGCCATTTCTCCGTAACCGGTCACAAGGTTGATGACGCCCGGGGGCAGTCCGGCTTCTTCAAAGGCTTTGACAAAGCGGTATGCCGACAGGGGGGTATCTTCGGCCGGCTTGAGAACCACGGTGTTGCCACACAAGATAGCCGGTAGAACTTTCCAGGAGGGGATGGCAATAGGGAAGTTCCAGGGGGTGATGAGGCCGCAGACGCCGATGGGATCGCGGACGGTCATAGCGAACTTGTTAGGTAACTCCGAGGTGGTCGTTTGGCCATAGAGCCGCCGCCCTTCACCGGCCACAAAGTAGGCCATGTCAATGGCTTCCTGGGTGTCACCACGGGCTTCTTTGAGCACTTTGCCCATCTCGCGCGTCATGTCGCGCGAGATAGCTTCTTTGTCCCGGACGAGAATCTCACCAACCCGAAAGATGTATTCGGCACGTTTGGGCGGTGGGACCGACCGCCAGCGGGGGTAGGCTTCGGCTGCCGCTGCCACGGCAGCTTCGATGTCTTCGGCAGCAGAACGGGGAAAGTAGCCGATGATGTCGCGAGTATCAGCAGGGTTATAGTTGGCAAAGAATTCGCCGCTTTGGGAAGGAACCCAAGCCCCTCGAATGTAGTTAGCATAGGTTGGAGGGGAGGTGGCTTCCTTTTTCGCATTGGTTACCTTGGCTGTTTTCTTGGCGGGTGTGGACATGGGGAGAGACCTCACAGCAGTAGGGTGAGCGGGTCAGTTTGTTGCTGTGGGTTTACCGATGATGTGGCAGCCTGTGCAAGCGAATTTTTCATCGAGCCATTTTTGCGGGTGGGTTGGCGTAATGCGGTGGGCGACAGCAGCTCCACGTTGCGGGTCATGGCAACTGAGGCATTGCCCACGCCGTTCACGGACGGGCAGGTCAGGTTTCTGGCGGGACACATCACAGGCAGTCGGGACGGGACGGGGGCGTTTGCCGGTGTGGGAAAGATAGGCAAGCCCGGCAACAACGAGGGTGACGACCGCAATAAAGAACACATCGTGCCGTTGGAAGCGAAAAGTCATCACTTTTCACCTCAAAAGCAGGTGAGAGTGCTTGAGGGAGGTCTGGCCGGTAGGGGGTTCAGTCCGGGAGAGACCTTATGTGCAGTCATCCAAAAAAGCGCAGTACTGAGCAAGGCAGCTTGGCAACGACCGCGCAGAGGCGGTGGCTTCCCTGTGGGTGGGCGGTGGAAACCGCCTGGCTAGGGTAGTTTGACAGAAGGGAGGTAGCAAGTCATGAGCCAATAGCCATTGGCGGGGCTAGAGGAGGCGTGGGGCGCGAGACCGCGCCCCACAGGGCAGGGATTACTGGCGATCGCGCGGGACAACGAGGAACAAGTTGGTGCCGCCACGGAAAATGCGCAGCAGGACTTCGCCTTGGCTTTGGCGAACGGCGGCGTCGAACTCTGCGACACTACTAACTGGTTGTTGATTGACCTGAAGGATGATGTCCTCCCGCTGGAGTCCGGCTTCGGCGGCTGGACTATCCGGTTGGACTTCCCGGACGATAACTCCGCTTTTGAGGTTAAGACGGCTGCGGAGGGCAGGCGACAGTTCTCCGACCAGCACACCGGGCAGCGCTGCTCCGGAGGGGACATTGGCAGGAGGACGATAGCCTGGGTCGGTGGCTAAGGGTTGGTCTTCGGGAAGTTCACCGAGTTTAGCGGTGACCTCACGGGGTGTTTTGTTGCGGAGAATCTTGAGTTGGACGGTGGTTCCTGGTGGAGTTTGGGCAACCGTCAGGCGCAGCGTGCGGAGGTCGCGGACAGGCTGTCCGTTGAATTCCAGAATGACATCTCCGGGCTGCAGGCCAGCGCGGCTGGCCGGGCTATCGGCGGCAACGTCTGTGATGACGACGCCTCGGTTGCCAGTAACGCCGAACTGTTTGGCGAGGGCGTCATTGAGGTCCTGCAGGGTAACGCCTAGGTAACCGCGGACGACACGCCCCTTGGTGATGAGCTGCTCCATAACCAGCCGAGCCATGTTGATCGGCACAGCAAAGCCAATGCCCTGGTTGCCTTGGGCGCCACGGGCAATGATCGCCGTATTGATACCGATGAGCTTGCCTTGGAGATTGACAAGTGCGCCGCCGGAGTTGCCGGGGTTGATGGCGGCATCAGTTTGGATAAAGTCTTCGTAGGCTTCGATACCGAGGTTGCCGCGTCCTAGGGCGCTGATGATGCCGAAGGTGACGGTTTGACCGAGGCCGAAGGGGTTGCCAATGGCCAGAACAAAGTCACCGACTTCAAGTTGGTTGGAGTCGCCCAGGGGGATTGCCGGCAGGTTTTTTTCATCTACTTTGAGAACGGCAATATCCGTTTTGGGGTCGGTTCCAACAAGGCTGGCTTTGAGGCTACGGCCGTCGGTGAAGGTGACTTTGATGTCACTGGCGCCATCCACAACGTGGTGGTTGGTTAGGAGGTAGCCGTCAGGGCTGACGACGACGCCGGAGCCGAGGCTGTTGGCCGGACGCTGCTGGGGTAGGGGGCCGAAGATGTCGGGGAAGAAGGGCCAGCCAAAGCCGGGGTCGAGCTGGGCGCGGGTGGTTTTGGTGGTGGAGATGTTGACAACGGCCGGGAGCGTGGCTTTGACAACGGGCGCAAGGCCTGGGATGAGAGGGCTGTCGGAGACGGTGCGGCGATCCGGTGGTGGAGGTGGAGCAGTGTCATGTGGGGAGCCTTTGGAAAGCAGCCAGCGGGCAGCGGCTGTGCCTCCGACGCCGCCGATTAGCGCGGTGAAGGTGAGGAGTCCAATGGCGAGCCAGGTTTTGATGTGCAGGGTATGGTGCGCGAGGGCAGTGAGGGTGGGTTTCGAGACAATTGTCTGATAATGAAGCATACGTGACATATCTCCTCTATCTCTGGTAGACCTTGCAAGGATGAGTCTGGTGTGTAGGCCAAGGGCTGGCAAGGGCACCTCCACAGTCCATTGTCCAAACGACCCGAGGTTAGAAAAGTTCCACCGCCCCGGCCGGGGCGAGAGAAGAGGGAAGAGGTTCGGCAAGGGGAGCTTCAAAGACCCGTTGAAAGAGGGTTTCCACGTGGCGGAGGTAGTATGTGAGGTCACAGCGGCGGCGAATCTCCTCTGGGGAGAGGATCTGCTGAACTTCTGCATCCTGGCTGGCTAAGTTGATGAAGTCACGGCCTTCATCCCAGGCCTGCAGGGCAAGCCGCTGAACGATAGCGTAAGCAGCTTCTCGGGTTAAGCCGCGTTGGACAAGCGCCAGCAAAAGAGCGCCAGAAAAGATGACGCCGTGTGAACTGTCGAGGTGGGCGCGCATGCGATTGGCGTCCACGACGAGGTGGGTGATGAGATCGGTACATTTGGCCAGCATGTAGTCGGTCAGAATACAGCTATCTGGCAAAATGATGCGTTCGACACTGGAGTGTGAGATGTCACGTTCGTGCCAGAGGGCAATGTTTTCGAGGGCAGCCTGGGCATTGGCGCGCAGCACACGGGCTAGCCCGCAGAGTTGTTCAGAGACAATTGGGTTGCGCTTGTGGGGCATTGCCGAAGAGCCCTTTTGGCCGGGGCTGAAGGCTTCCCGGACTTCCTGGACTTCTGTTCGTTGCAGGTGGCGGATTTCAAGGGCAATTTTTTCGATTTCGGCGCCGATGAGCGCTAGTGTCAGGAGCAGTTCGGCGTGGTGGTCGCGTTGGATCACCTGAGTGGCAATGGGGGCGGGACGGAGGCCAAGTCGGGCGCAGACCCGGGCTTCAATCTCTGGGTCAAGGTGGGCAAAAGTGCCGACAGCTCCGGACAGTTTGCCCACGGCGACGGTATGACGGGCTTGCTGGAGGCGGCGCCGGTGGCGTTGCAGATCGGCGTAGTACAGGGCCAGAACGAGTCCAAAGGTGGTTGGTTCGGCGTGGACGCCGTGGGTGCGTCCGATCATGACCGTGTGGCGGTGTTCGTAGGCGCGGGCTTTGATGGCTTCGGCAAGGGCGTCAAGGCGACGCAGGAGCAGATCGCAGGCATCGCGCATGAGGATAGCGTTGGCGGTATCCACGACATCGGAGGAGGTCAGCCCGAAGTGGAGGTAGCGGGCCGCAGGGCCAATCTGCTCGGCGAGGGCGGTTGTAAAAGCGATGACGTCGTGGCGAGTAGTTTGTTCGATTTCAGCAATGCGCGCGACGGTAAACCGTGCTTTGGAGCGGATCTCAGCGTAGGCTTCGGCTGGGATAAGACCCATTTCGGCCTGGACTTCACACACGGTGAGTTCGACGGCTAACCAGGTGGTGAAGCGTCGTTCGTCGCTCCACAAGGCGGTCATTTCAGGCAGGGCGTAGCGTGCAATCATGGGTTGAGGCAGGGTTCAAACTGGCAAAGACGTTCGCGAATGAGGGACGGAATGGGCTGGGCAGTACGGGTTTTGGGGTTGGCGCAGACGTAGATTAGCTCACCTTCGGTGAGGTGGGTTTCCTGGCGGTAAATGGCTAAGGTGTACGTCATGCTGGTGTGTCCGATCCGGGTACAGCACACACAGATGTCAATGAGGTCGTCAAAATAGGCTGGGGCATGGTAGGTGATGGTCGCTTTGCGGAGAAAGAGGTCGGTGTCAGCAGTGGTGAAGTCACGGGGGTAAACAAGGCCAGCAGCGCGCCAGTACTCGGTAATACCGACATCGAAGTACGTCATGTAGTGGCCGTTGAAGACAATTCCCTGGGCATCTACTTCGGCCCAGCGGATGCGCAGGGGGTAGGCGAAGGTGAATTGTGTACGGGGGAGCAGCGGCGAGGGGTTAGGCATAGGGCAGCAGCTCACAGGGTATACCAGGTGGAGAATCCGGTCGGCGGGGCAACGGTGACGACGGATTCCCATGATGACCGGGCGGGATAATGCTCGGCAAGGGCCGTGAGCGCGGCGAGGCGGGCAAGGTCTGGGTGGTTGTTGTGTTGGCTGAGGTGGGCGAGGATGATGTGGTCTGCTGTGCCGTCAAATTCTTCGCGCAGAAAGCGTGCCATGTCGTCGTTGGAGAGATGACCAAGGCGGCTACTGATGCGTTGTTTGAGTTCCCAGGGGTAGGGGCTGGTGCGGAGGAGGTCACGGTCGTAGTTGGCTTCGAGGACAAGGGCTTGGCAGTGTCTGAGGTGGTAGGTAAGGTGAGGTGGGAGGTAGCCCAAGTCGGTGACGATGGCGAGTTTAGTTCCTGCAGCCGTAGCCGTGAAGATCACGGGTTCGGCTGCATCGTGGGGGACGGCGATGGGGGTCAGGGTTAGATCACCGATGACGACAGGCTGTTCAGGGATGAGGGGGTCTGCCCATGGAATAGCCGCTATGTCCTTGGCTTTGAGGCGCAGTTGCTGGCGGGTGGCTGGGGCAATGAAGACGGGCAGGGACAGGTGGCGGGACAGGACCGAAAGTCCACTGACGTGGTCGGTGTGTTCGTGGGTGATGAAGAGGGCGGCGAGGCGGGCCGGGTTGAAGCCAAGGGCCGTCATGCGGTAGAGCAGGGTACGGGCAGGCAGTCCGGCATCAATGAGGACGGCAGTGCGCACGGTTTCGATGAGGGTGGCGTTGCCAGTACTGCCACTGGCAAGGAGAGTGAAGCGCATTGGGGGAGAGGTTTCAAGAAATCACTTGAACTGTTGAACGTGGAACGTGGCGGGGGACGATAAGCCAGTCGGGGCGGAGTTGGGAGCGTCCGAGGTTGCCAAGGGCAAATCCCGAAAAGGTTTGTCCGGCAAAGAGCATGTGGGCTAAGTGCTGGAGTTGGGCGCGGGTGACGCTACGGATTTCCTCTTCTAGGTCTTCATTGTTGAAGATTCGTCCAAAGGTGATTTCTTGGTAGCCATCTTGGTTGGCACGGACACTGCTGGTGTCGTGGCCAAGGAGAAGGCTGGTCAGGTGTTGGGCTTTCGCCAGTTCGACTTCTTCTTCGGTAAGGTGTCCGTTGGCGAGGTTGGCCACTTCGGTGAGGATGGCTTGGACGGTGCGTTTGAGGTTACGGGGTGCGACGGCGGCGTAGATGAGGAAGACGCCGACATCGCTGTAGGCCATGGCATCGGCGTAGATGTTGTAGGCGAGGCCGGCTTCTTCACGGATACGGAGAAAGAGGCGGGAGCTGAGGCCGCCGCCAAGGAGGGTTGCCAGCAGGGCCGAAGCTGTGCGGTGGGGTGAGTGGAGGGAGGGGGCCGGAAGACCGAGAAGGAGGTGGACTTGCTCGGTGTCACGGTGTTGGTTGAGGCAGAACGTCGGCGCGCCGACACAGGGCTCAAATGCTTGATATTGCTTGACTTGGTTGGGATCAATTGGTTTTTTTTCGGCAAAGCTGGCGCGACAGTGTTCCAGAACGAGCGCAGGGTCAACGTGGCCTGCCACGGAGATGACCAGGTGCTGGGGGTGGTAGGCCAGCTGATGAAAACGTCGGAGGTCGTCTGGGGTAAGGCGGCGCAGGGTGCGGGGAGTTCCTTCGATGGGACGACCAAGTGCGTGCCGGGGAAAGAAGTGCGCCAAGAAGCACTCGAAGACCAACTCCTCGGGGTTGTCGGCAATCATTTTGATTTCTTCGAGGATGACGTTGCGTTCCCGGCGGAATTCGGTTTCATCAAAACGAGGTGCGCACAGCAGGTCGGTTAGCAGGTCAAGGGCCTGGGGCAGGTACATGTCCACGGTTTGGATGTGGTAGTTGACCCCTTCCATCATAGTGGCGGCTTCGATTTGTCCTCCTAGCCGGTCACTTTCGATGGCGATCTGGTGGGTGGTGCGGCGTTGAGTGCCCTTAAACAGCATGTGTTCGACAAAGTGACTGATGCCGTTATAGGCAGCTGGTTCGTGACGCGCACCAATGCGGCTCCAGGCAGAGATGGCTACAGAGCGCACGGCAGCCATGGGTTCGACAATAACGGTCAAGCCGTTAGGAAGACGGGTACGGCGCCAGCCTGCCCGTCGGGAACGACGGCGGCGAGGATGGGTCAGGTGGGCCGGGATGTAGGGTTGGGGTGGAGGCGGGGTGGTTTCTGGGGTTGGGGTAGGCGGAATGGACTTTTTCACAGTGGCCTAGCAGAGGGAGTTGTGCTGCAGGATGCTAAAGCGCAATGGTATTGGGTTTGGTCAAAGCAAGACGGACGATGGTGCCTGCGGGGAGACGGATGTCATTGCCAGGGGTAAGCAGGACACCGCCAAGGGCACCGCCGCCAAGGACTCCGGCTGCCGCCGGGCCAGAGCCGCCGGACAGAACAATCATACTGGAACCAATGCCGCCCAACCAACCGCCGTTGATGGTGTTTTGGACAGTACGCCGCCCGCTGAGTCCGCCGGAGACCGTCCCACTGCGGTCAGCGTACAGGCGGGCTTCATTGCCTACGTCATCAATTGAGACAACCACCGCCGCTAAGGGTTGGTGGCCGAGGTCAGTGACAAGCGTATCAAAGACCATCTGGAGGCGGGCTGCCCGCTGGGGCCTTTTGGCCCGCGAGAGGTTAGCAATTGTGCCCCGAACTTCTGTCCCGCGTGGGAGAACCAGCGTCCCATCATTGAGCCGGACCGACTCTTTGAGTTGGGCGATGACTTCATCGCCGGGGGTGTTGATGCGGGTGTGGACCGGTGTCAGCAACTCGAGCACGAGGGGAGTTCCGGCAGGGAGGGTAACGCGGTTGGCCGGGGTGGGGGTCACGGTGCGCGGACGGCTTGGCGGATCGTTGGGTGTTTGCGCCGGTGCTGGCAGGTTTCCGCTGACCGGTCCGAGAAGGAGGCCCCAGGCCAGAGCTGCGGCCAGCAGGTAGCGTTGGTTAGCTTTCATGCAGTACGCCGTGGGACGTAGGCGAGGCAAGGGTTTGGGAAGACGAGCAAGGTCAACCATGGCGCAAGAACTCCCGAAGACTACCCAGTTTGATTTTGAAGAGTTTTTGTTCTTCCTGCGAACAGAAGGGCATCAGGTCAGCAATCAAGGCTTCGTAGAAGGTTTCTGAGTTGAAGGCTTTCAAAACCCGTGCTTGTTCAGCGTGGTGAATATTTTGCAAAGCAGTAAGGAGCATTTCGTTGAGGGGACGGTTTCGTGCGCTGGCTTGATTATAGGCCCAACCAGCGACGATTTCAGCTACTCGCTCCCGGGGGAGGGCAAAAGGCGGCTCGGTGCGGAGCAGCATGGAGAGAGCATCGCTCACAACGAGCGGTGGTTTTTGGCCGTCGAGGTAGGCCAGAAAGTCATCAATGGCAGCATCAACCTCAGGGTTACCGGTGGGTTTGACGGGGTTTGGCACACGGGTTGGGGAAGACGGAGGGGGCGTAGCCGAGGTATTGGTGGTGGCTGTTGGGGAAGTGGAAACTGGGAAACGTTGGGCATGGAGGGCTTGATGGCGGAGGTACTCAAAGCTTTGGACAACGTGCCGGAAGGCGTCTTCGATTTCGCGGCGCAGCGGGACAGGGGCTGTCAGAAAACGGTCAGGGTGAAACTGATTGGCTAGCTGGAGGTAGGCGAGGTTGATGTTTTCTAGGGAGGCGCCGGCGGGGACGTTGAGGATGAGGTAGGGGTTGTTGGTACGGATGCGAGTCCAAAGGGCATCGAGGTGGGAGCGGAGGGCTGCGTAGTCTGGGCTATAAGAAAACTGTGCCTGCGAGGCCATAGCCGAAGCTGCGAGGGGGAGGGTGAACCGGGGGGCTGCTGGTACTTCAAACTTGCCGGTATCGTGGGAAAGGGTTGGGGGATCGGTTTGCTCGAGGACGCCGGCTGAGATGAGTCCGAAGATGGCCTTGAGGGTAACAAGTGGTGGTGTTGAGGCCGCCACAAGGATGTGGAGCAGGTCGAGCGGTTGGGTAATGAGTTCGAGGAGCTGGCGCTCGGCGGGTTTGAGCGTCATGGTTTGCACCCGAAGAAGTGGGGAAGAAGAGGGGGCGATGAGGCGATTGAGGTCTCCGAGACCGCGCCGGATGATGGCAAAGTCTTCGATGCGGCGGACACCTTCAAGGATGATATTGGCTGTGGTGAGTTTGAGTTTGAGCTCTTCAGCAACCCGTTGTTCTCCGGGGATGAACTCAAACATACCGGTTGTCCAGTTGAAGACGGAGTAGATGATGTCGAGGACTTGGAAGGTAATGTTGGTGATGAGGTCGCGTTCGGACATTAGTCCGGCTTCGACCAGGGCCTGTCCGAAGCGTTTGCCTTCGCGTGCCTGGGCAAGGATGCGGTCGAAATCGGCCTGGGTGATCAGGCCCTGCCGGAGGAGGGTCATGCCGATGCGGTCAGTGGGCTGGTTGCTGGCGGCGAAGACGATGTTGCCGGTTTCAAAGTAGATTTGTTTTTGTTCATCGCCACGCGAGAGCAGGAGTTCGCCAGTAAAGCGTTCACTGTAGGCGCGCCGGAGCAGGTCTGGCACGCCGATAGTGGTGAGGTATCCGATGGTAGGTGGTGGGGGCTGGGCTGTTGGATGGGAGTGCAAAGGTGCGGGTTGGGTTGATTTGAGCATGGGTACCGCTTCCTTTTTGGCAGGTTTTTTGGGGGTCATCATACTCAGCTTTTGAGAGGGGGGCTACTCTTTGGGCTAGTCTTTTGTTTGGGGGGCAGGTGGTGGCGGGCAATCTCAAAAAGGTACTGTTGGGCAAGGCCAGCGCAGGGGCCGAAAGCATCGGCTGCTAGGGCAGCGAGGTAGCGGTTTGTGGGTTGGGGGGCTGGTGGGGGTGGCCAGCCGAGCAAGAGCAGGAGGGCGCGCCGGACCCAGACATCAATGGGGAAGGCTTCCCAGCGGTGGAAGCCAAAGAGGAGGATGCATTCCGCGACCTTTGGGCCGACGCCGGGGAGGGTGAGGAGGTGGTGGCGGAGGGCTGGGGTTGGGAGCGAGGCAGCAGTTTCCCAGAAGGGGAGGTGGCGGGCGATGTGGCGGGCGAGGTGGTAGAGGTAGCGGTCGCGGTAGCCGACGCGACAGACATGGCGGAGGGTGGTTGGGGTAGCAGTGGCGAGGGCGGCTGGGGTGGGGAAGGCAGCGGCAGTGGGGGAGATAGGTTGACCAAACGTGCGACTGATAATGCTAATAATTTGACGAATGCGCGGCAGGTGGTTGTTAGCGGAAACTACAAACGACACCATGACTTCAAACCAGGGTTGGCGCAGGAGGCGCAAACCGGCAAGCTGGGACAGAAGGGTAAAGAGGTTGGCAAAGGGAGAAGTAGGGGGTGGTGGTTGGAGAGTATACCAAGGTGATCTTTGGAAATGTTGTCGGTAGTGCTCTTGGAGGGATGTAAGGCGTTCTACGAGCAGGTGGTGGAGGGAAACATAGTCGCGGTCAAGGTCAAAGTAGTCCCAGAGTTGCTGTCGGAGGGTTGCGGTAAGAGGACAGGTGAGAGGATAGGCGTACCAGCCGCCGGAGGAGGTCTGAGAGACGTTGACGACCTGCTCTCCAATGACGCCTTGGTAGGTAGGTTGGGTTGGGCTTTTGACCCAGCGGAAAGCCTGTCCGCCGCAGAGGGTCAGATCGGGGTTGAAATTGGCGGGAAGGGGGACAGTGTTTTGGAGAGCAGGGGGAGTCAGTCGTTGTGGGTTAGGGGCTGCGGAAGACATCGCTACTGAGTTGGGGAGGTAATTGGATGTCGGTAAAGGTGAGGGTCGTTGTGCGTCCGCCCTGCACGCTACGGATAACACGGTGGGGCAACCAAATGTCATTGACCAATCGGAAGTCTTCGTAGCGTTCCTCGATGAAGAGCATTTGCCCAAGGGCCGTTGGTAGCTGATAGACGCACTTTTGTGGGCGGCGGGCGGCGAGGTCAATCACAACATCGTAGGTATCACCGTCGCGGTCGGTGACCCGGATGGTTTCTTCTACGCTTCCGTCAGCCATGTGGCGGGAGAAACGAAGGACCTTGTTTTCTGGGGACAGGAGTTGCTGATACAGGCCGACGCCGGCTGCCAGTTTAGCTTGCATCCGGATTTGCTTGAGGAGCTCCGGTTGGGTAATGCGCTCAGTACGTCCATTGGCGCGCTGCCAGAAGGCTTTTTCAACCTGCAGAAAGGTTGAGCTGGTGGGGCTGCCTGGGGAGACTTCAAAGCGGAACCGTTGTTTGCGGCTCCAGAACTGACGGATGGGTTTTGGGTCGGGAACCGAGGTTGGGCTGGTTAAATCGGGGTCAGTTGTGGTTTGAGTGCCAGAGAACTGGGCGGCTGCGATACGTTCAATGTTGGCGCGTCCGCCAAGCGCGCCAACCACGGTGCCAATAAGCGCACGTGCGCGGACAGAAGATGGGGCGCTTGGGGGCAAGTCAACTGCAGGGGATGCGGTTGGAGGGAGCAAAGGAGCAGGGGTGGCGGGAAGCACACTCTTCTGGGCCGCCTTTTGTTCAGTTTGTTTTGGCAGTTTTTGGCTTTCGGCGCCTTTGGCAAGGGTTGGCTGGTTTGATGGCACCGGTGAGGTTTTAGGGGCTGGTGCGGAGGGGGGGCTGTCGGCGGCTGAGGCCTGAGCTTGGGGTGGTTGTTTAGCACTGGTCTTAGGACCTGTTCTGGGGGTGACTTTAGACAGACCGGGCCGGGGGCTAGGGGATTCGCTGCGCTGGGCGGTAGGGTTTGTGTCAGCAGTAGGTGTTGGGCGAGGGGAGTCTACTGGAGTGAGAGGCGCCTGACGTGCGTTGGCCTTTTGGGGAGGTTGCTTGGAGGCTTCTTTTCGGCGGTCTTTGTCCTTCTTAGCGCTTGACTTGGCGTTTGAGGGGGGGGTGGGCAGAGCGGAGATTTGGTTAGGACGCGCTTCTGCTGTGACTGGATCAGGTGGTGCAGCAGGGGGCAATGGGTTTGTCTCAGGTGTGGGGCGGTTTGTTCTGGCGGTGACCGAGAGGAATTCCTTGTGAACTTCAAGTGAAAAGCGGATAATTTCCTCTATATTCCACAAAAGATTGATCTTATCACGCTGGGAGAGTTGCGGCTCACGGCTTTCGTCACGGGGGTCATAGGTGTTGGCGACAGAGAATACAAGGTCGGGGGTGCGTTTAGGGGTTCGCGTGCCAGCTAGAACCAAGAAGACTTCGCTTTGGACATCGCCACGGATAAAGGCCCGTGAGAATTGTTCTAGAGGAAAGGTTTGGGTGTCGCCGCTATCAAGCCACTCAACTGTCAAGGCCGTTCGGGAAAGCTGGAGACGGACTGGTTGAGGGGCCTTTTTTTCCGTATGCATGAGGAGGGCGACATCCACGGTTCCGTCGGCGTCGAGGATGCGCTTGGCGGTGGCAAGAAAGTTCGGGGTGTCATTGATCCGGAGGTAGGTTTGGGCGAGGAGGTTAAGTGCAGTGAGGTTGCGTGGGGTAACATTCAAAACTTCAAGTAAGGTATTGATTGACTTTGTGTAATCCTTAGCTGAAAAGGATTTTTGCGCTTCAAGGATAGCCGCCTCGAGCAGTTCTTCGTCGCGCTCCAAGGCAATGGGAAGGGTTAGGTGCTGGCCGGCTTGGATTTGGATAATTTGCGTAATCGGGCGGTGCCAGCGGCTGCGGGCTTGGAGGGTATAGACCCCCGGGGCAAGTTCGCGTCTGGCGAAGATGCCGGTTAGGGACACCAGCTCGTTGTACACCGTCACCTCTAGGTTTGGAGTCAGTGGGGTGATGGTCAGGGTACCGACGTTGATTTCAGGTTCAAAGACGACTTCTTGGTTTGTGCGCGGAAGGAGGACAACTCGAAGCTGGCCGTCTTTGTAGCGCGGGCGGTTGCGGATTTCGATAAGGTGCTCACCGGGTTCAAGATCGTTGATTTGGAGAACACCGGTGCTATCTGTGGTGCCATACTGTTTGCCATCTACCAAAACGATGGTGCGGTCGAGTTTAGTGACAACTCGGACGGCAGCTTTAGGTAGGTAAGGTTCAAGCGCCCGCAGCGTCTTTTCCTGAGCACCAAGCAGGCGGAGAGATTCAAAGGTTTGCCGGTCAAAGGTTTCTGAAAAATCAATCCCCCGGTCGCGGATTTCGCCGGCAAGTGCGGTGTCGGGGAAACCATTTTGGATCAGGCGCCGGATTTGTTCGAGGGAGAGAGGTTTGGGGTTGTCTTGAAAGGAGGCTAAAGCAGCCGGTGGGAAGAGCAGCCACGTGGACAAGAAGTAAGCGAACAAAGGCATCATGGCACAGGTTTTAGGGAGATGGCAGTTGCTACGGAGCCGGATCAGGTTGGGGATTGTCGGGTTGCACATTGAGAATTTCAAGGGACTTTTGGATGCGCCGCTTGAGGTCGCGGGCAGCCTGGTTTTTGGGGTCTTGCTTGAGGATAGCATCACATTGCGCAATTGCTTCAGCATATCGGCGCTGTTCGTAAAGAGACTGGGCGCGGCTGAGGGTAGGTTCCTCGGGAACTGGAGGTGGCAGGATTGAGGAACTGCTACTCGGTGGTGTGATCATACGTGGTCCTGGCATGTCGGGGGTGAGGTTGGCAAGGGGAGGACTGGGAGTAAACGTTGGTTTGGTCTCGGAGCGGCTGCTGCTCCAAGTGCCGCGGCGTTGTCCATCTTGCCAAGTGCCGAGCATGTCGCGGTTGGTTGCGGAGAGCTGGCCCTCAAAGATGAGGGTGCGTCCGGTGTCATCTTGGCGTTCGAGGGCCAGGTGCCGGCGGTCAAGGAAGCGGCCGGTCAGGGGGAAAGCGCGCGGGGGCTTAGTTGGGTTCAGAGGTGGTTCTTCCCAGAGGCCGGAAAGGGTGGTGCCGGTTTGCCCAAGGGCCAGGCTAAATTCACTGGCTTTGCCGGTGGTGGATTCTTGCCATGTACCCTTCCAGTAGCCGTTGAGGTCGGGATAAAGGGGGAGGACCAGATGGTGGTCACTTTCAGGCATTTCGACCGTCGTGGTAAGGGGCAGGTAACCCGTGCGCTGAAGCATGATCTGGCGGCTGCCGGTACGAACCCTAGGGATGGTCAAGATACCGGTTTGGGGGTCGGTTTCCCCGACTTGGGTGCCATCAAGCCAGACCGTGGCCATCGGTTCGGAGGCAACGGTGAGGGTAAACCGCGCCGGACGCATGGGGAGGTTGACCTTGATAGGGAAGAAGCTCCGGTTGACACTGACCACTTGTTCTGCGTCGAGGTACTCGGGGTGGGAGAGGCGGATGGTGTGTTGTCCTGGGGGGACAGAGGGCAGCGAGAAGCGGTTGAGTGGATTGGTGGTACCGCAGGGTGTGCCGTCGAGGTAGACCGTGGCACTGGCGACATTGGTCAGGATGATGACGGTGGGCTTGGAGAAGTAGAACAAAGCTGCACCGGTAAGGAGGAGGGCAAGGATGGCACCGAGCCCATAGAGCCATCGGTGGATGGTGCGGCGGCTAGGGAGGGGCGCCTTTTTGGGTGGGGAGGGTTGGGGTGACAGGGCGTGGTGATAGGGAATGGGGCGTTGGGGTTGGGCAGGCATAGATAGGTTTGGAATGACGTTATCTGAACAGAGCTGTGATAAGAGGCAAGGTTTACAATCGTCTGATAATGCTTAGCACAGTACAGGTTATCAAGCTACCTTTGCTGTACTGCACAGTCGTCCATTAAGCCATGAAACCCCTGGAAATCGTCAACGCGCGGGAACACAACCTCAAAAACCTGACCCTCACCATCCCCCCGCAGTCGTTGACCGTGTTGACCGGAATCAGCGGGTCAGGCAAATCTTCCCTCGCTTTCGACACCATCTACGCCGAAAGTCAACGGCGGTACGTCGAGTCCTTTTCAAGCTATGCACGGCAGTTTTTACCACGCCTAGAGCGGCCAGCAGTGGATGCCATCCGTGGACTGAGCCCCTCCATTGGCATCGAGCAAAAGACGACGCATCACCATCCTCGGTCAACCGTTGGCACTGTTACTGAAATCTACGATTACTTGCGTCTGCTCTATGCAGCTATTGGCGTACCCTATTGCCCGAACTGCCGAGTACCTATCCGTGCGCAGTCGCATGAAACCATAGTTGCGTGGGCACTCGCGCAGCCACCTGGTACAAAGCTGATGGTCTTGGCCCCGCTAGCACGCCGGCGCAAGGGAGCTTTCAAAAAGGAGCTAGCAGCAGCGCTGAGGCGAGGCTTTTTCCGCGCACGTATCGACGGCAAACTGGTTGCTTTAGATGAGCAAGAGGTTTGCTTAGACCAAAGAAAGGCCCACGACGTGGAGATTGTCGTTGATCGGCTTGTCATGAAGCCCAACATCGCGGAGCGGGTGCGCAATGCGGTCCAGATTGCCGTTGAACTGGCACAGGGGGCAGTGGTTCTTGCCGTTGAGGGGCAAGAGACATTGTTTTCAGTACGCTTGGCATGTCCTCAATGTGGGTTGAGTTTACCAGCCGTAGAGCCGCGGTTGTTCTCCTTCAACAGCCATTTGGGAGCGTGTCCTACTTGCAGTGGGTTGGGAGAAGTGACAGATGTTGTACCCGAAGCTGTCATTGAAGACCAAGATCAAGCGTTGGGGGCAGTGCGCTTTTGTTTTGCGGATCGGCAGGTTGTGGACACCTTGCATGTCGCTTTGCAGGCTGTAGCACAGCATTATGGCGTGCCGTTGACGACCAAGTTTCGTGCTGCACCATCGGTGCTTCACAGAGCGTTCTTTTACGGGGCAAGAGACGACTTCGTTCAGCCTGACAAAACGGCACTGCAACCACATTGGGGAGGGGTTCTTAGCTATTTTCAGGGATTGTTGCGAGAGCGCCCATCGGCTCAACTTACTGCTGAGCTTAGCCGGGCTCTGAGGAGGCAGGTTTGTTCCAGCTGTCATGGTTCACGGCTTCGCGCAGAAGCGCGGTCAGTGATGGTCAACGGGCAGCCGATCGATGCTGTGACAAAGTTGCCTTTGGCAAAGGTGGTGGGATGGCTACACACTTTGGAGCTCACCGGCCGGGAAAGTTCTGTAGCCGCAGGAATCGTGGCTGAAATTCAATCCCGATTGAACTTTTTGATCGAAGTCGGGCTAGGGTATTTAACCCTTGACCGACCGGCCAGCACTTTATCCGGGGGGGAAATGCAACGCGTTCGCCTTGCGACACAACTTGGCGTTCCCTTGCGGGGGGTGCTCTACATTCTTGATGAACCCAGCATTGGCTTGCATCCGCGGGACAACCAGCGGTTGATTCGATCTCTGGAACGTCTGCGGGACGCCGGTAACACTGTTATTGTCGTTGAGCATGACGAAGAAACCATTCGCCGCGCAGACTGGGTGGTTGATTTGGGTCCAGGCGCGGGTGCACATGGTGGACACCTTGTTGCGATTGGCCCACCAGCTACCCTGAGCCAATGCCCGGCTTCATTGACAGGACAGTACCTTGCCGGGGTTCAGCGGGTTGTTGAACCAAGAACACCCCGGCTACCCCAGGGGCATGTCACTGTGGTCGGAGCAACGCACCACAACCTGCGTGACGTAACCGTCAGGTTTCCGGTTGGGTGTCTCACTGTGGTCACCGGGGTCAGCGGAGCCGGGAAGTCTTCCCTCGTTCTGGATGTTTTGTACCGTGCGTTGGTAGGTCGGAAAATGCCACTTGCACCGCCTCCTGGTGCTCACCGGGCACTGGAGGGAGGCGAATTTTTTGACAAGGTGATTGAGGTTGATCAGTCACCAATTGGGCGCACTCCACGTTCTAATCCGGCGACGTATACCGGGGTGATGACGCCAATTCGCAGTCTATATGCCAGCCTCCCTGAAGCGAAAATGCGCGGTTATCGGGCCGGACGTTTTTCGTTCAATGTGCCTGGGGGGCGCTGTGAAGCGTGCGCTGGTGAAGGGGTCAAACAAATTGAGATGGCCTTTTTGCCAGATGTGTACGTCCCATGTGAAGTTTGCCGAGGTAAACGCTACAATAGAGAAACTTTACAAGTTAGGTATCAAGGTCGTGATATTGCCCAGGTGCTTGAACTCACCATTGAGGAAGCCAGCGCGGTCTTTGCTGCTTTTCCCTCGATAACGCGCAAGTTGCGCACATTGGTTGAAGTTGGCCTTGGGTACCTGACCTTGGGACAACCGGCGACGACGTTGTCCGGCGGCGAGGCACAGCGCCTGAAGTTGGCCTGTGAGCTGGCGCGGCGCACCACAGGGCGGACGCTATATGTCCTTGACGAGCCAACAACCGGGCTGCACTTTGAGGACGTCCGACGGCTGTTAGAAGTGTTGCATGCGCTGGTGGATCGAGGAAATACCGTGATCGTCATCGAGCACCACACGGACGTTATGTGGGGGGCTGATTGGATTATTGACCTAGGGCCGGAAGGTGGTGATGGCGGAGGGCAGGTCGTTGGGGAGGGGCCACCAGCGCTGATTGCAACGTTAGAAACCCCCACCGGACGCGCCTTGGCGCAGGCCTGGCGGCGCGTCGGAGGGGCATAGGTGCGTCTCGGCTTACGCCTGCTCAGGCGTTGTCGAGCAAGCGCTCAAGCGCAGGTTGTATTAAGCGGGCAGCGTTTTCGCCAGAAGCAAAGCTTTTGAGCTTTCCTTCGCGGTCAAAAAGGTAGAAGGCAGGGACAAACTCATTGCCAAAGGCATCTGCCAAGCGGTGGAGATTGTCAATTGCACATGGCTGGGTTAGGCCGTATTTAGCAATTGCTTCATCAACCAAAGGCAAATGGGTATCTGCCTCGTAACGTGGCATGTGGATGCTGACGATGCGGACACCTTTCTCAGCAAGGTTGTCACGCCAAGCGTTGACGCGTGGCATTTGTTCCGAACAGATGCCACAACTTACAGCCCAAAAATGGACAAGGACAATATAGCCACGTAATTCTTCCGTGGTGACGCGACCATTGCGCCAGTCAGTTGCTCCATCCAAGGCAGGCAGGGGGGTACCAATCCGCATCGGCATGGTGAAGCCCTCAAAATCAAGCAATGAGTTGTCCACAAAAAACCGCAGGCAAGCGCGGCTAAATAGTTGGTTGGCCGGGTTTCCAGTTGACCGGGCAGCGTCCCCCAGCTTGAAGCGCCTGAAGCACGCGCAAGGCTTCGTCTACGTTCCGTCCGATGTTGAGGGAGTGAACGACCTGATACTGAAGGATGCCTTCTGGATCAATAATGAACAGTCCACGCAAGGCGACACCCTCGTTTTCAATCAGAACGCCGTACTTGCGGCTCACCTCTTTGGTGATGTCACTCGCCAGAGGATATTTGGTGCCGGCCACGCCATTTTTTTCGCGCGGCGTCTCCAACCACGCCTTGTGCGAATATACGCTATCAGTGCTTACAGCGAGTACCTCAGCGTTGAGCGCATGGAACTCCTCTAGGCGATCACTAAAGCCCGTTACTTCTGTCGGGCAGACAAAAGTGAAGTCGAGTGGGTAAAACAGCAGGACAAGCCATTTGCCGCGGTAGTCCTCAAGCCGGACGCGTTCCTTGAGGGTGGTTAAGTCTTTCGTGGACGGCATGTCAAAACTTGGTGCTGGTTGTCCAACTTGTAACATAAAGCACTCCTTTAGAGCTCACTATCAAAGTCTCACCAGGACGCCAAACGGTACGTTAGCGCAGGTGGAAGTCAACCTTAGCCTGTGTTACGCCTTAGCAGCAACGGGGACTTCCGAAGGCCTAATCCGGCAGATCGGGCAAACAGGCAAGACAAAGGAGAGTGCGGAAGGAGAGACTCGAACTCTCACGCCTTGCGGCGCCAGATCCTAAGTCTGGTGCGTCTGCCGATTTCGCCACTTCCGCACAGGGCTGCTAAGATGTTTTCACGACAAACCTAACATGGGATCACGTCGGAGCGGTAGTGGGTTGGTGTCCATGTTGCGGGTCGCGCCAGAAATCCATGGTTGAAGCCCGGTGGACACATGTAATGGTACAGAAGGGGGCGCATGGCTTTGGCGTGGCATACTCGCGGCGGAGGTCCTCGCGCGTGTAGTTGATGAGCGGAATACCCGGATGACCTCGCTGTTGCGAGCAGTAGTGAACTAATCCATCTTCGCAAATGTAGAGGTACCGTGCACCGGCGCGACACTTCCAGTTGTTGGGCCGCCCATAAGCCAGGTTGTCCTGGAAGGTGTGGATCATAGCATAGCTGGTCTTCCCGATGCGCTTGACTTCCTCGTAAGCGCGTAGCTCGGCTGGGGAGAGCGGTTTGAGAGCACCACGGCTATCGTGAATGATGCCACAGGAGACAGCAAACCCTAGTGCTGCAGCTCGTTTGGCAATGATGACTGCATCTTCTGGGTGATGGATGCCGGCGCCGATCACAGAGTTAACGCTGACGGCGAAGCGGGCATAGCGATGGAGGTCAACAAGGCGGCGGTCCAAAACCTTGAGGCTTTTCTGGGAAACCTCGTCAGGGGTGACGTTATCGATACTGATTTGAAGATATTCTAGCCCGGCCTCATTCAACTGCTCAATGCGCTCCCGGGTTAGGTAGTAGCCGTTACTGATCAACCCCGCCATCATTCCGTGGGCGCGGATGCGCCGAATCATGGCACCAAGATCGGGGTGAAGCATGGGCTCACCGCCACTAAAGGCCACAATCGAGGAGCCAAGCTCAGCGAGTTTGTCAATCCGGCGCAGCATCTCCTCCAATGGAACTGGGGCAGAGACCGCATCATACTCGTTGCAGTAACGACAAGCCAAATTGCACCGTCGGATAGGAACAATATGGACTAACACCGGATGCCAGCGGTCGAGAATGCCGCGTACGACCATTCGGGCTTCGCGGTAACGACGGATAAGGGCAAGACGAAACATTATCCCCATCAGTGTGAACTCGTTGACAAAGGTGTGTCAGAGCACAGAGCAGGCAAGACATGAACCGCTGCGGGTTGACCGGGCAGGTCCTTGTTGGCTGATGTTAGGCGTAGCTCCTCAGCAAAAGCTTCGGTCGTATATGTGGCAGCCGAGGAGTCCACACCGGCTGAGGAAGGTGCAATCGGCAACTTGACCCGAAAGGTTGTGCCTCGCCCTACGGTGCTCTCAACAAAAATGTGTCCTCCATGCTCTTGCACGATGCCATAGCTAACAGCAAGGCCAAGGCCCGTTCCGTGACCAACTTCCTTGGTGGTGAAAAATGGATCGTAGATGCGGTGAATGATTTCCTGTGGTATGCCGATTCCAGTATCGGCAACCTCGGTGATGACTGCGTGACCTTGGACAGTAGCTGTGATTGTCAAAGTCCCCCCATGTGGCATGGCATCCCGGGCGTTGAGCATAAGGTTCATGAAGACTTGCTGGAGTTTGCTTGCATGTCCCCACACCGGAGGCAGTTGGTGGCTGTAGCACTTTCTGACCTCAACCGAAGTGCCCCGCAAGTGGGTTTCCAAGAGCTGAACAGTGTCATCCAAGATTGCCGCCAGGTTGACCGGGGCAAAGGTAGAGTTACCGGTTCGGGAAAAGTTCAGCAGGTTGTTGACAATATCAGAGGCACGTCGCGTCTGGCGGCGAATTTTCTCAAGGATAGAGCGGCGAGGATCATCCTGACTGCACTCGGCCAAGAGCATTTGGGTGTAGCTGGAAATACCGGCTAACGGTGTGTTGACTTCATGCGCGACACCAGCCGCCAACAGGCCGATGGAAGATAGCTTGTCGGCTTCCCGGAGTTGCTCTTCAAGGCGGACCCGCACCGTCACATCCTCAAAGCAAATCAACACACTGCCGAGTGTCAGAGTGCGGCTTTGGAGGGGCAGGAGAGTAATGTTCAGGACCAGCTCCCGGCCGTCGCGCCCACACGTACGGCAGCGATATACCGTCCGGGCTTCAGTTACTTGCCAATCGGTGCCGCCAACAACTTCCCGCATGAGGCGCAACATGTCGGGATCGAACAACAGGTCCATTGTCCACCCGGTGGGAGGCGCTGGGGGGAGGGTAAAGAGCTTTTCAAACGTGCTGTTCCACGTGGTGAGCCGTCCATGACGGTCAATGACCACAATCCCGACATTGATGGACTCAATAATATTTTCGTTGAACTCCTTGAGGCGGGCCAGTTCCTCTATCCGGGCGCGCTCGCGTTCGTAAAGCAGGCTGTTTTCGATGGCGACGGCAATGTACGGCATCAGGCCGCGCAGCAGATCCATGTCCTCTGACGTCAAGAGCGTCCGCTCGACAGTTTTCCCCAAGGCAATGACCGCCACCAACCGCCCTCGCGCAACGCACGGAAAGTAGTAAGCGAGGTCGCCGCCACTTAGGCCGGACTCATCCACAAGGTAGCCACGGGGCCCGGCATCAAGGAGGTTATGCTGGATATGCGGTGGGATGATTGGGCTTGTCACCCCTTGGGCAAAGACCGGAGAAAATGACCATGCTGTTTCGGCAGTTTCGCCGGGAAGAAAGATCGCCATGTCGGTTACCGAAACCGCTTCTGAAAGCTTCCGAGCAATGGCGGAAAGCAGCTCAGGGAGGGCCGTTGTTGTGGCCATAGCCCGCCCAAATTCGGCCAAACCAAGACGGGTGTCGTAGCGTGCACCATAAAAGATGCGGTCGATTCGTTCCTGAAGCCAATTTTTGAACGGTGCATAAAGTATTGCCCCACCGGAAAGGGCAATGACTTGGAGAAAGGTTGTGGTGAGCGGTGGAACGGTTGGGTAGGTCTCGCGTATCCAGTCGGCCATTTTGACAACGCCGAGCATAAAAATCATCACCACCCCAAAGGTCGCCAGAGCGTAGGTCAGGCTTCGTCGTACGATCACATCCACGTCCATGAGGCGGTAGCGGACAATGGCGTAGCCGAAGGCAAGAGGAATAAACACCGTTGGCCCTAAGGCCATTGCCTCCATCACCGGCGTTGGCTCAACCCCAACCGCCATCGGAGCCCCATAGAAGACCAGCCACGGTACTATCCCCAAGGTGAGCCCAACCACCATCCACTTCATCTGCTGTTTGAGCAGCGGGGCTTCGGTTTGAAAAAACGTCACGGTGACCACGCTCAGCGAGGCAACAAAGGTCAGGGCAAAGTGCAGCAGAGCAAGTTGATCTAGGGTTGGGCGGAGGTCAAGCAACCACGCACTGTAATGCCCTAGTAGCAGGTGGAGTGTTTCAAGCAGGGCCAATCCGCCAGCCGGAAGGTATGCCAGCCAGATCAGCCGGCGACGGCGCTCAAGCCAGGCGCTGCGCAGGGGAAACGTTGCACAAAAGTGAAGAAAGGTAGGGCACAACACCAGCAGCGCTACTCGATCGGCCCAGAGGACTACCATGTCAAACGGCGTCATGGCGCCACTGGTATTCCAAACAAGGTACACAAAGGAAAGTGCGCAGATGATGAAAAAGTGAACGGCCGGCGCGACATGTTCGTGCTTGGTCAGCACCACCAAGCCAATGATCAGGTACAGCAAACCCACAAAGGCGGCATACAGCTCGAGCCAAAAGCGGCTGGGTTGAGGGTCGAGACAACGCAGATCGGCTTGCCACAAACCGAGGCTCAGTCCAAGCGGGTTGTAACGCTCGATGAGGTAGGTAACGTGGCCGCCAACATGAACATATTCGTCAAGGTAGTACTGAAGGTGCCATTCCTTGGTCACTTCCAAGGGCTCTGGAGCGTCCTCGCGATCGACAATGACGGCACGCAAGACATCTCCACGCATCACCCCGGCCCGGTCGGCTGAGCTCCCGGGACGCACCCGTTCAGCAACAAGTCCTTGGGGCGTAGCACGCCAACGGACGCCATCGTCGGCCAGTGGAGGCTGAACAGCACGGTCCACAAGGTTTGCCAGCCCCAAGATCACAATACCCGCCGTGACCGCCACAACTAACCAGTTCATGTAGGAGCGCGAGATCATGCCACCCCCAGTCACCGGCTTGAGGAGTGAGTGGCTAGTCCAGCCGAGTTGGTAAAAGACCACTCATCTGGAAACTTAGCCAAGACCTGCTTGGCTCGGTAACGCCACTGATGTCCCTGCATTGCAGACGGAAGAAGGGTTTGGTCTTGCTCGAATGCACAGACAGCCATGAGCGTCAGAAGCGAAAGCGGAGGCCACCACGCAGAAGCCGGCGGTGAGAGAATCCCAAGGCAGCGTTCGGCCCGGTAACCTCATCACGGCGTTGATCCAGGTTGCGGGCCTCAACGATTGCTTCCCACTGCCCAGGTGGCATCAGCCAAGCCGGCAAGGCCTGGATCATACCGAAACTCAGCCCCGGAGCTGCCAAAGATCGGTGTCCCACAAAGGGGTCGATCACGTGGAGGGGATTTCCCCATGCGCGGCGGTAGCCAAACTGAACGTGCGTACCTGACCGGTGAAGCGCCATTTCGGCAGCAAGACCAACAACGTGATACGCACCGGCCTGGGTTCGTTCCCCGGCAGGCTGCGGCCATGCCACAGCCTGACCGGCGGCATAAGCTGTTGTCAACGCTACGTCGGGAAGCGGCCGGTGAACCAGCACCACAGCGACTCCATGGTTGCGTCCACCGAGGTGGGCGTGTAGCCGGCCTTCTTGGGTAAGAGGGTAGTCTGCAAACACGTCCTGGTAGGCTAGGGCACTGGTAGCCGTTTGCGGAGATAGTTGCCAGCGTACCCCTACCTCACGCCGGAGGCGACGTGTTGGCGCCGGCTGCCCCTTGGCTAGCGCGAGAGGGGCTGGTGGGGTAGGGAAGACATCTATCCAAGGGGAGATCTCTGGAGTTGTCCACGTCGGGAATGGCTGACCATCGGCTGTAAGCGCTGCATGGAGTTGCCAGGCCAAGCATGGCTGCCACTGCACAGCGAGGCGGGGAAACCAATCCCCTTTCTGGGTACCTTCTGTTCGGACGTAATCAAAACCGTACAAGACCTGGAGCCTGTCCGTAACCTGCCAGGTGTCGCCCGCTTGAATGCCATGCCGGAGTAGGAGGTGAGTTGGGGAGGTGTTCTCGGAGGCTGCCGGATCGGCTGTAGCGGTAGCTGCGACAGTATCGGCCTGTACGGCAAGATGCAGGTGGTGAGAGCCAGTTAGGTAGCGCACAAGGCCGCCCACTGCCATTCCTCCCCCCTCCCAACCGCGGCGCATGTGGAAGTCAAGGGTCAGCTCCGGGGCCATTGTAGCTTCAAACTGCGTGCTATACCCGGCTGAACTCACCAATGCCGTGCCTTGCCAAGCGTCCGGCTGCCCAGACGCTGGCACTCCCAAGGCAGATGCCACGACGTTGAAGATGCCCCGGTTACGCCGATTTTGATACTTGACCGGATTGATGCCACTGACTCGTGCATCTGGGGCCGGGCGGAGGGCAAGGTGGAGTTGTGATGTTTGTCCTGGCATCAGTGCCATTGGCTCACCGAGAAGGGGCTGAAAACCACGCGCCGCCGCCAGAAGCCTGTATACCCCAGGAGCCAGCCGGGACATGAAAAACTGCCCCCGTCGGTCACTGGAAACACTGGCAATTACCTTCTTTTCATCTTCTCGAAACAGGGAAACCACAGCCTGTGTAATAGGGTATCCACGGTGGTCGGTGACAACTCCAGCGACCGTACACCTCTCATGAGGACGTTCCGTTTCGTTGGCTAGGGCAACCCCACTAACGCCCAACCAACTGAGGATGAGAAGACTACGCAGTAGATGTTGCATTGTTGATATTTCCTCAAGACAGCCAGCAGCGCACTGAACAAACCTAGCCCTCCTGCTCGACCCTCTTGCGTGGCACGTAGAAGCAAGCCATCCCACCGGTAAGTGCGCTACAGGCGGATTATAGCATTTGGCCCACCCTCAACATGAACAGTCTCCACCAGGCGTACGGTATGGGGACAGGTCGTCATCAACAAGGAGGAGGTGCGTTTTCCTTCTCCAAAGAAGCGTACACCTCGGAGAACGTTCCCATTGGTGACGCCGGTCATGGCAAAGATAATGTGCTGTCCCGGCGCTAGGTCATCTGTCCGGTACACGCGGGTTGGATCGGCAATGCCCATCGCCTGTAAACGGGAAATGGTTTCGCTATCTTCAGGCACCTTGCTGTAATCTTCGGCATGCAGTTGGTCTTTCAGAACAAAGCGGGCCTGGATTTCGCCGTTTAGGCACTTCATGGCGGCGGCGGTCAAAACGCCCTCCGGCGCTCCACCAATCCCCATCACGGCATGAACACCAGAACCGCCAACAGCAGCGCTGATTCCGGCAGACAGGTCGCCGTCAGGAATTAGCTGGATGCGCGCCCCTGCAGCACGAATGTCCGCAATGAGCTTGGCATGGCGTGGACGGTCGAGTACAGCCACAACCAAGTCGGCCACGGAGCGCCGCAGGCAGCTTGACAGAATCTTGAGGTTCTCAGCAACTGGCGCATCCAGATCAAGTTGCCCTTTGGCTGCCGGCCCGACAACGAGTTTGTCCATGTAGATATCCGGGGCGTGCAGGAGACCGCCGCGCTCGGCCGCAGCTAATACGGCAATTGCGTTAGCTGCGCCAGTAGCGCAGAGGTTTGTGCCTTCAAGCGGGTCAACGGCAATGTCCACTGCCGGGAAGGTTTCGTCGTCTTCTGGGTACTCCGCGCCGGCCCCAACTCGCTCACCAATGTAAAGCATGGGGGCTTTGTCGCGTTCCCCTTCGCCGATGACGATCCGCCCGTTCATCCGCACGGTTCGCAGGGCTTCGCGCATGGCCTCAACGGCAGCGCGGTCGGATTGCTTCCTTTGCCCAAAACCCATGGTCCGCGCGGCTGCAATGGCCGCCATCTCCACAACATAAAGAAATTCCTTTGAAAGATGGGAAAATTTTGTTTCTACAGACATAGCTTGTGTCCCTTCTTCAACGGCCAGCCTGCCGAGCCAAGCCACAACCACAGCCGGCGTGCCCTGGCGTAGCACAAGAAAGGCTGCGACGTAAAATGCGGCTTGAGTTGTAGCGACAACCTTGCCGGCAAGACCTACGAGAGCAACATACTTGGCCTTGCCGGTGTGTTACGATAGCGTTGTTTTTGTAGTAAACCAAGCCCGGCATAGGAAGTAACGGTTCCTGTCCGATACCATCTTTCCTCACGCCGGTGTTATGCGCCACACCGCAATCGAGCACCCATGGCATCGCCGTTGACCAAACACATTACGCTTGGTGTTACTGGCTGCATTGGCGCCTACAAGGCAATCTCGATCATGCGCGGTTTTCAGCAAGCTGGCGCGACGGTCGAAGTGGTCATGACAGAAGCGGCAACCCGCTTTATTCAGCCGCTCACCTTTCAGGCCCTTTCCGGCAAGCCGGTGTACACCTCCCACTGGGGGCGGGAAAACGGTACAGAAATTGCTCACATTGCGCTTGCCCGACGAACAGATGCCCTAGTAATCGCTCCGGCCACAGCGAACTGTCTTGCCAAGCTAGCACACGGCATTGCCGACGACTTTCTGTCAACCCTTTATCTGGCGGTCACCTGTCCAGTCTTTGTCGCGCCGGCGATGAACGTTGAGATGTGGCATCACCCGGCCACCCAGGAAAACCTGGCCCGGCTCCGGGCGCGCGGGGTACACATTATCGAACCCGAAAGCGGTTTTTTGGCCTGCGGCGACGTCGGAGAAGGGCGGTTAGCCGATCCGGCGCGCATCGTAGACCTTGTCTGGCAAACCCTACTTGCCACGGATTTTTCGGAGAAAACACGGAACGACTTGGTCGGTGACCACGTACTTGTCACGGCCGGGCCAACCATCGAGGATATTGACCCAATTCGCTACTTGACAAATCGCTCTTCCGGAAAAATGGGCTATGCCGTGGCCCGGGCGGCGCGGGCGCGTGGCGCAACCGTGACGCTGGTCAGCGGGCCAACGCGGTTGGTGCCCCCGGCCGGTGTTGAAACAATTGCCGTTCGCTCAACCCACGACATGTACGAAGCTGTCATGAGGCATTTGCCGGCAGCTACGATTGTTGTCAAAGCTGCTGCAGTTTGTGACTACCGCCCACGCCAATTTGCAACGGCAAAGTTGAAGAAGTCTCTGTTACCCAACTATCAGCTTGAACTTGAGCCGACAGAAGACATTCTGGCGGCGGTCGGCGCGCAAAAAGGGGGACGTTTTGTTGTAGGCTTTGCTGCCGAAACCAGTTGGTCACCTGAAGCTGCACTGGAAAAACTCCGCCAGAAAGGGGCCGACTTACTGGTGTTCAACAATGTCACCGAGGCTGGTGCCGGATTTGACACCGATACCAACCGGGCGACCTTTGTCCTTGCCACGGGCCAAATCCTACCTCTTCCACTGATGACCAAGGACGAGCTTGCCCATGAGATTTTCAACTTGGTGTGTCGCCAACGGTCAGCAACCTCGGTTTCTGTTGCAGGGGAAGTGTGATGAAACGTGTCGCTATCCCATCGGCTGAGTTCACTCGTCGGGTGCTTGTGGTAGATGACGAGGCTGAAATCCGCGCCTTTTTCCGAGACTTTCTCAACGATTATCAAGTATGCACCGTTGCTGACGGCAGCGAAGTTCCACCTCTCCTGTCAAGCTTTCGTCCTCACCTCGTCATCACGGACATGCGTATGCCGCGTCAGGGTGGGCTGGCTGTCATCGAGCTGGTCAAGGCCTATGATTCAGCCACTGAAGTGCTCGTCATTACCGGGTACGGGCGGATTGAAGAAGCCGTAGAGGCGATGAAACTCGGCGCCAGTGACTTTATTCCCAAGCCGTTTGACATCGAGCAGATGCACCTTGCTATCGAGAAGTGCTTTGAGCGGGTCCGGCTGCGACAACAAAACGCCGCTTTGCAGCAGTCCAACCAAGAGCTTCAACACCTGATGGAGCTCAAGGAAAAGTTTCTCCGCATTACCAGTCACGAACTGCGGGGCCCACTGACCATTCTGCAGGGGTACTGCGACCTGCTGGCGATAATCGCCGATTCACCTAAGGAAGTCCGGGAAGCTCAGGCGGCTATGCAGGGTGCCATCTCTAACCTGACCACGATTGTCCAGAACCTGACCACGCTCATGGTTGCTGGTGACAGGTGCCTTCCTATCCAACGTCAACCATTTGATGTGATGGCAGTGCTACACACCACCCTAGAAGACATCAAAGTTTATGCCAGGCACCGCCAGCACCAGTACTATCTGTCCGGCCCGGCCAGTTTGCCTGCCCTTGGTGACCCGTTGCGGGTGACCCAGGTGGTCTGTGAGCTCCTTTTCAATGCCGTCAAGTTTACTCCTGACGGGGGAGAAATCCACGTTCATGTGATGCCTGAAAAGCATGTCTTCACCATTGAGGTTCAAGACAATGGGATTGGTATGGCTGCGGGCGAAGTGGCGGCGGCCTTTGAATCGTTCTACGAAGTAGCCAGTACGCAACACCATAGTACCTCCCGCACGAACTTCAAAGGCGGGGGGCTCGGCATTGGGTTGACGCTGGTGCGGGATATTGTGGAAGCCTATGGAGGACAAGTGGCGATCGTCAGCGAAAGCGGAAAGGGCACTAAGGTTGCCGTTCGCTTCCCACTAGACTCTGCCCAACCCTTAGCTTCTACGGACACGTGACGGACGGTTGCTCAAGCTGGCTGGTCACAGGTGGAACAGGTTACCTTGGGGTTCATGTTGCAGCGGCCCTAGGGGCAACGGTAGCCGGGCGAAGGCAAGGGCTAAGCCTTTTTACGCCAGCATTGGCGCAAGCCATTGCGCAGCACCGCGTGATTGTGCATCTTGCCGCCCACGTGTCGAAAACACCTGACGCCGACCTTACCTGCTTTACTACCAACAGCGATGGTACACGCTGGCTGTGTGCGCAGTTGACCGAACAACACACCCTGCTGTTGGCTTCCACCAAAGATGTCTACGGTTCTCATGCTGACCACTACCAGGCTGTTCCCGAAAGTTGTCCGACAACCTTTTGTGGACAAAATGCCTACGCTTGGTCAAAGTGGCTAGCCGAGGAATATGCCCGTTTTTATGCCGCCCAGCGTGGCTTCCGGCTTTTTATTCTGCGACTTTCCACTGTTTTCGCCCCACCGACACCGGGCAATTCGGGTGGGTTAGTCAGCCGCTTTGCGCATGCCATCCGCCATGGGGAGCCTTTGGTTTTGCAGTGGCAAGGACGGCAAGTACGGGACCTGCTACCCGTTACCGAACTGGTTGCCGTATTGCGCGCATGTGTGGCGTCGTCTGTTTTCCAGGACACCTTCAACATTGGTGGCGGCCCGGACTATGCCATGTCATTGGTCGCGCTCGCACACCGGTTAGGCAAATTGTTGGGACGTACACCCCGTCTCCACCTCACCGAAGATGAACTCCCACCAGGCGAACAACACTGCTATATCAGTGACTTGACCAAGGCCCGTGCCTGGTTGGGCTGGCAGCCAAGCTTTGACCTTGATGCGGCACTCCGCATGGCATGACAAGTAACGGTTATTTCCCTTTGAGGTCTCCAACGCCTGTCAGCTTGTGGAACTTTCCCCCGAAGGAGTTTTGGGGCGGTTGCCACGTAGGATTGCCCCCAAAAACTGTACAACGCTATTGGAAAACAACATGGCTTGTGTTTGGGCAATGGTGAGGGCTTTTTCGGAGAGGGAGAGTGCCCGGAAGGCTGCCAGCGAGTTTGCATCTGGTGTGCTTTCGACATGTGAGGTTGTGGATTGGGGTAAGGGTTCCATTGGCTCAGAGTTCCTTTCCATTGTGGTTGTTCACCGCCAGTAGCCGTGAACAATGGCAACGGCGGTCAAGGCCGTTACGGTCAAGAGGTTGCTTCCAAACAAAAAACGGATGAAGCCGGGATGTGCGCCGGCCTGGCTTTGGCTAATCAGAGACCGCCCGGCAGCATTGCGGCTGAGGCTTTCCAGAAGCCGGGTATCATTCGGCGCACGGTACAGCTGCACCTGTTGCACAATCTGGGGGACGAAAAAAGCCACCCCAAGCCAGCCAATCGTGGTATAGCCAAAGGTAAAGCAGGTGACCACAAAGATCACCTGTGCCAGATTGATTTCCGCAAAGGCAATCAGCATGGCGCCACGCTCGCCATAAAGAACCGGGAGGGTTTTGAGGGCGTTCTGGCGGTCTCCCTCAATGGACTTGAAGTCATTCATGGTAATCAGTCCCATCGCCACCAAGGCATTGACGACACCCATCGCCAAGTGAAACAGAGGGAGTCCATGATCGCGGGAAAATAAGTGTGCGGCAAAAACCCACGGGACAAAACAGTAGCCAATGCCGACAGCCGTTGTGCCGAGCCAGCCGTTTTCCTTGAGTCGGAACCCTGGCGCACTGTAAGCATAGGCTAAAAAGAGGCCGGCAAACCCCAGCGCCAAAACCAGAGCACTGCCAGTGACAAGGTATAGCAGCGACATGTTCCCCACGGCCAAAAGTCCGGTCAGAATGAAGTTAGCACGGGCTGCGGACAGGGAAATACGCCCTGCTGGGATGGGGCGGTCTGGATCGTTGATAGCGTCCAAATGGCGGTCAAAGTAATCGTTGATGGATTGGCTAAAGCCGGTCAGCAAAGGGCCAATCAACCCACATGCCAGAAAGAACTTTAAACCATCCTGCCAGGTAAGCTCAGCCAAGCGCAGCCCGGTAGCTAAAACCCCACAACAAAAGCACTGCCAAGGTCCAAGCCATGTCACCGGGTCTAAAAGTTGAAGGTGCGTCAGAAGGGTTCGTAAAAGCGGGGCATGAACAGTAACGTCCGAGGAAGGCATGGGCGGTAGGCTCAACTCCTCTTCTCAAAACAGGGTTTCTAGGCAGGCTGTTGTTTAGGCCGCCGAGAAGGCTTTGGCTGTGCTCATGCGGCTGCCGGTCCAGTGTTGACGCCCGTTTGTAGTCTATACCATAGTCTGTCGGGTTTTCGTGATGTGTTTGACACCCAAGCGCCCCCAATCACTCTGTCAGAGCCTAAGCTCTTTTGTCACCCTATGAGCACAAGCATTGATCACGCCACGGCGCTTGAGCCATTTGCCGGGTATACATGGATTCAGGAACCCGATCCTGCTTCTATCACAGCTGCCTATGCTTATTGCCGCAATGTGATCCGTACCCATGCCAAAAGCTTTTATTTTTGTACCCAAACCCTGCCCAAACACAAACGGCCGGCAATTTACGCCATCTATGCCCTGTGCCGGCAGATTGATGACCTTGTGGATGTCAACCGTCATGTCAGCCCTGGGGGGATTGCCTTAGCTGTTGAAGCTTGGTCAGAAGCACTCCGTAGCCTGTATGCCAGGCATCCTTTTCCAGCGCATCCAATACTGATTGCATGGCATGACTTTCTTCCCCATTTTCCGGTCAAACTCGAGCATCCTTTGGAGCTTATGCAGGGGTGCTTGATGGACGCCCGTCTCGAAGGCCCAGTGCGCTTCAGTTGTTTTGATGAACTGTATACCTATGCGTACCGAGTGGCCTCGTTGGTTGGTTTGATGACAATCGAGGTGTTTGGCTACAGCGATCCAACTGCCCTTCAGTATGCCGTGGCCTTGGGGATTGCTTTCCAGTTGACCAATATCCTGCGAGATGTGGGCGAAGATGCGCGGCGTAACCGCATTTACTTGCCCCTAGAGGACATGCAACGGTTTGGCTGCACGGAAGACATGATTTTGCATGGGCGCCTCACCCCCGAGTTAGTAGCGCTGCTTAAGTTCGAAATTTGCCGGGCTCGGGATTTTTACCGTGAAGCCGAGTGTGGCATCCGGTTGCTGTCGCCGGATAGTCGCTTTACGGTTTTGCTCAGCAGCCGTTTGTATGGGGGGATTCTACGTGACATTGAGCGGCATGGGTATGATGTCTTTTCCCGGCGGGCGCATGTGCCTTTAGCCGCAAAGCTGTGGGCAGTGTTACCGTTGTGGGTGGAAGCGAGGTGGGCCGGTCTGTTTACATAACACACATTATCGGACTCAAACCCTTCCAAACAGGAGGCTGCCAGCATGACGAATGACAAAGACGCCTGTGCCCTCGGCATCGATGTCGGCGGCACCGGTGTCAAAGGAGCACCGGTCAACCTGCGCACAGGAATGTTGACCCATGAACGTTTCCGCCTCCTCACCCCACAGCCAGCCACACCCGACGCCATTGCCGAAACCGTCCTCGAGGTAATTCGCCACTTTGGCTGGAACGAACACCGGGGCGCCATTGGCATCGGATTGCCAACTGTCATCAAACATGGCATTGCCCACACGGCTAGTCATATTGACCCAAGTTGGATCGGCTGTGATGTCGCCACGCTCTTCAAACACTGCATCGGCATGACACCCATCCTTCTCAATGATGCTGACGCCGCCGGCCTGGCTGAAATGCGCTTCGGCGCCGGCTGCAACCTCACCGGATTGGTGGTCCTGGTTACGCTCGGCACCGGCATCGGAACGGCACTTTTCTATGAAGGGCAACTGATTCCCAACACCGAACTGGGCCACCTGATTGTACGCAACAAAGACGCAGAGCGACGCGCTTCCCTGGCAGCACGCGAGCGGCACAACTGGTCATGGAAAAAGTGGGCCGGCCATGTTAGTGAATACCTCACCGAACTACACCGCTTGCTGTGGTGTGATGCGTTTATTCTTGGCGGTGGCGCCAGCAATAAGTTTGAGAAGTTTGCCGCATACCTTACATGCCCGGCGCCAGTCCTCCCGGCCCAAATGGCCAACCTTGCTGGTATCGTTGGAGCTGCTCTAGCAACCCAGGGACTTCCAAACAAGGCCTCTTCATAACTGGTTTCCTCCATGGCACCAAGTCACTACCTACTGGCCGGTGATGTCGGCGGCACCAAAACACATCTCGGGCTATTTGACGCTGTAACCCTTGCACCAGTACATGTCCAAACCTTTACCAGCACAGCCTTTGAGAACCTGCCGGCAATGTTGCAGGCATTTCTCGGCCCACAGAAGCCGCGCTGCCAAGCCGCTTGTTTTGGCGTCGCTGGCCCGGTTCTAGACGGTACCTGCCGCATCACCAACCTCAACTGGGAAATCCACGCCACCCAGTTACGCCAATGGCTGGACTGCCCTGTCTTTGTCATCAACGATCTCGAAGCCAACGGCAACGGGCTTGCCCTGCTTTCCGAGTCGGACCTCTTCTGGCTGCAGAAAGGAACGCCTCGACCAGGCAACGCAGCGTTGATTGCGGCTGGAACTGGCCTTGGAGAGTGCCTCCTCTACTGGGATGGCACGCGCCATATCGCCTCCCCCTCCGAAGGTGGGCACGCCAGCTTTGCTCCTACCAACCCCCTCGAAATGGACCTCCTTGCGTATCTATGGCAAATTTATGACCACGTAAGCTGGGAGCGAATCGTGTCAGGCACCTTTGGCTTTGAACACCTATACAACTTCTTCCGTGACACCGGACGTGCTGCTGGCTCGCCTGACCTTGAAACCTTCGCCGCTAGTCATGGCTATGGCACCGCGATTTCAAATTTTGCTGACAAAGGGCTCCCGATTGCCATTGCTGTCATGGAGTGCTTTGTCGCGCTTTACGGCGCTGAGGCCGGTAACCTAGCGCTCAAAGCGCTCGCCACAAGTGGACTTTTCATCGGCGGTGGCATTGCCCCTAAAATCCTCAAGTGGATGACCACAGGCAGCTTCTTGCGGGCCTTTGCTGCTAAGGGCCGTTTCCAAGCCTTCCTCGAACAGATTCCTGTCGCTGTTATTCTCAACAATCAGACGGCATTGCTGGGGGCAGCCCGGTATGCCAAAGCCCACGCCGAACTGGCCTATGATTATGGCCATTGACCTCGGTTCGTCCTCGTTCCGCGCCGCCGTTTTCACGGCAGATGGTCAGTTGTGTTCAGAAACCCTCGTCCGGCAGTCGGTAACCGCCACAACCGCATCGGATGGCACCATGACCTATGATGCGGCTGCCCTCATGAGATGCTTGACCAGGGTCATCAGCCGTACTCTCCGCCTTGCCGACCGCCAAGGCTATACCATTCGGGGCATCGGTATCTCGGCCATGATGCACAGCCTTCTAGGCGTTCGGCGAACCACTGCCGGCTCACCCCATGCCGGCGCACCGACAACGCCTGTTTTCGCCTGGGGCGATACCCGTTCTGAAACGGAAAGAGAGACACTGGTTGAGTATTTCAACCGCCACCGTCTCTATGCCCAAACAGGCTGTCCACTCCACAGCAGCTACTGGCTGCTCAAACTGGCCTGGCTACGCCGCCACCTCATACTCCGCGAATGGCAGTGGATGTCCTTCCCCGACTATGTCTGGTGGCAGCTTTTCGGCGTTTTTGGCACAAGCCTTTCTATGGCTTCAGCAACCGGCATCTACGCTCGCCCCCAAATGGACTGGGACGAAACCATTCTCGCCTACCTTGGCCTTGAACGACACAACCTCACCCCCATCGTTCCCGACAACTGGGCACTGCCCGGCACTGCCCTCCAACCACGGTTCAAAAACCGCTGGCCCCAACTGCAATCAGCCTACTTCTTTCCTGCCCTTGGTGATGGCGCATGTAGTAACCTCGGCAGCCTCTGTCTGCCTGAACATCAAGCCGCAGTCAACATTGGAACAACTGCGGCAGTTCGTGTGACCCTCCCCAAAAGAGGCGAGCCGGAAGAACCACCGCCAGGACTTTGGGTCTATCACCTCGACCGCCAGCACGTTCTTGTCGGCGGCGCGCTGAGCAACGCCGGGAATCTGTTGGCTTGGGGACGGCGCACCCTGCGCCTTCCGCCACCAGCTATTCTCGAAACCAAACTCCAGATCGCCCAAGACACCGGATTGACCGTTCTCCCCTTCCTGGCTGGAGAACGCAGCCCCGGCTGGCACCCCCAGGCAACAGGGATCATCTGCGGAATTCGCATGTCCACACGCCCTGCCGACATTTGGCAGGCGCTCCTGGAAGCCATTGCCCTCCAGCTTGCGTGGATTGTCTCCGAACTGGAAGCCGCCCACCTTCTGCCTCAGCCAACCCGCTTCATTGTCTCAGGCAGAGTCGCCAGTTCCATGACTTTTGCCACCATGCTGTGCCACGTCCTCGGCCGGCCCACGTATATTATTACCTCTACTGAAGTCTCAGCCCGTGGCGCAGCTTTGTGGGTGAGTCGGCAACTGGGCTGGGCAACAAATAACTCTCTTCCTGCTGGAATTTGGTTGCAACCAAATGCAGCGATCCACAATCACTACCGGAAACGGCTGGAACAACACCGTGCAACTTACCAGAAGCTGGTCCAAATCTGGTCAATGCCATGAAAACGGCGCTTTCCGCACCTTCTCCCTTTATGGCAAGGCTCATCCGTATCCTACACTCCGTTGTCGCTGCTAATTTGCTTGTCCTCTACACCATCGCCATGGGATTTCTAGCCATGGTAATTGCTTTCTTTGACAAAACAGGCACCTACCAACATTGGTGCGCACGAGCCTGGTGCCGAATGATCGCCCTCACCGTCGGTTTGCGGGTCACGGTAACCGGGCTTGAGCACCTCCCCCGCCAGACCCCGGTCGTCATCTTGTCAAACCACCAGAGCCTTCTTGACATCCCAGTGCTGTTTATCACTTTACCGTTTCAGTTCCGGGTGCTAGCCAAACAAGAACTGTTTCGCATTCCCCTGCTGGGTGGATTTCTCAAGCGGGCCGGACACATTCCTGTGGACCGTGGCAATCGCCGGGCAACCCCAAAGCTGATTCGGTCAGCACGCAACGTGCTTGACGCTGGTATCCCAGTTGTGATTTTCCCCGAAGGCACCCGAAACCTCCAACCAACACAGGTCAAAGCCTTCAAGGCTGGTGGCTTCCGGCTGGCGCGTGAAGCCCGGGTTCCCCTTGTCCCTATTACCATTTACGGTACTGCCGCCTTCCTGCCACCGCGCTCGCTGTGCCTGACGCCATGTCCGGTCCATCTCACCATTCACCCTCCCCTAAATGCAGCTGAAATTTCCATAGAAGAAGCTATGGCCCAGGTCGCATCCATCATGAACGAGCGGTTGGCTGCCTTAGCCACATACGATGGACTCGCCAAGCTTTCCTCATCTCCTGTAACCTCGGAAAAGGCCGTACCACGACCATGACATCACTTACGGAACAAGCCTCTGCTTACCCATCAGCCCAGCCTAGCTCACGTTTCCCTACTGTCGAGTGGAACGCAAGCACCGCTTTGGTGACCTGGCTTCTTAGCGTCAGCGCCATTTTTCTTACCTCAACCGGGGCGCAGCTTGGCTGGACAGCCTGGTTCTACCTCCAACATGACACACTCCCAACGGCAGCCGATCTCACGACCTCACGCTCGCTGACTTTGACTTTGATCCTTTCCACCCTTGTGGCTCATACCGTCACCCTGGCGTGGTGCTGGCAGCTTATTCGCCGAAATTCACCCCAGGGGTGGTTCCAAACGCTCGGGCTGGACTGGTGTCCTTCTTTGCGGTCTCGTCGCGGACTGCTTCTCGTGGCTTGCGGGTTCGCTGCCCCTTTGTTCCTGGCCTGTGGTGCTTGGCTGGAACGCTACCTTCCCAACGCCAAAACCGATCTTGACCGCATTCTTGCCCAAGGACCGCTTATCAGAATGGCAATTGCTTGTGTTGCGGCCTTGTCGGCGCCACTTGTTGAAGAGGTTGTGTACCGGGGTGTTGTTTTTGGTGGGTTACAGCGCAGTGTGGGAATGCCCCTTACGGTAGGGTTGGTAACGCTCTTGTTTTTTATCGTTCATGTTCCTCAATATTGGGGCGGGTGGGCCGGACTGACCATGCTGGCACTGCTTAGCCTAACCCTGACTGCTTTGCGAGCTGCAACTGGGTCCATTCTGCCCTCAATTGTCCTTCACTATGCCTTTAATGGCATCCAAGCTATCGCCATTGTATTTTTCTGGGACCTAGTGGAGGCTTCCCAGCCCACATCCTTTGTCGAAATGCCATGCAATTTCGCGGAAAAACTATCCTGATCAGTGGTGGCTCACGGGGTATCGGCCGCGCTATCGCCCTAGAACTTGCCGCCCGTGGCGCCAACATTGCTTTTACGTACCGCAGCCGCACCGAAGCAGCTCAGGCCGTCGAGCAGGAAATTCGGGCACTTGGTGTCAAAGCCCACGCCTACCAAGCGGATGCAGCCGACTTTGAAGCTGCCCAAACTGTTGTCAAACACGTCCGAGAACGCTTCGGTACGCTCTACGGCTTAGTCAACAATGCCGGCATGACTCGCGATAAACTGCTCCTTCAGATGAAAGAAGAAGATTGGGATGCCGTCCTAAATACAAACCTCAAGAGCGTTTTCAACTTGTCGAAAGCCGTTGTCTCTTTGCTGATCAAGCAAAGGCAGGGGGGCACGATCCTCAACATCAGCTCGGTTAGCGGTATTGCCGGCATGCCCGGACAAACCAACTACGCCGCCGCCAAAGCTGGAATGATTGGCTTTACCAAGGCCCTCGCCAAAGAGGTGGCAAGCCGGGGTATTACGGTCAATGCCCTAGCGCCAGGGTTCATCGAAACAGAAATGACCGAAGGGCTCTCGGCGGAATATCGCGCCAAGCTTCTTGCAACCATTCCTCTCGGCCGTTTTGGAACACCAACAGAAATTGCACGGATTGCAGCCTTCCTGCTCTCTGAAGATGCCCGTTACATTACTGGACAAGTACTCCAAGCGGATGGCGGCCTTGTGATGTGAATGTGAAGTCCCTGACCATGCCTGCTCCTGACCTCTCTAGCTTAGAAAAAATCCAAGCCGAGCTACGACGTTACGAACATCCTCTCTTTGAATTTTCAGCCGTCGAGCACCCCAACGGTGTCCAGGTTGTGATTTCCCTTAAGGTGGAAAACCTCCTTGCACCTTACACTTTTGTTATTCCGCACCGTGACCTTAACGACCCACGCTACGGGTGGCGGTTTCAGAACCTGTTGTTCAACTACATTCACGACTACATGATTGAAGCCTTTACCCGGACGCCCCACCACATCGGGACATAGGCCTCAGAGAAGCTAAGCGCAAGCCACAACTATACAACTGCATGGCTGTGCTCGGCACAAACTAAGGTCCACAAAGATGTATGTTCACAAAGGCGCCGATGGTCAGAGCTTGAATCACTGTCCGGTATATATCCTTGCAGGGGGGCAGAGCCGGCGCATGGGACGACCAAAGGCGCTGCTGCCTTTCCCCGATGTTCCGCTACTTTTGGTTTTGATCAACCGTTTGGGCTTGGCTTTTCGTCACATTTATGTTGTGTGTTCACCGACAGCCGGGGGTGTTCTTGGTGATATTCAAAAAACGTTATCAGACTATGGTCTCCGTAACCGCGTACTCCTTGACCCATTCCCCAATGGCGGACCGCTTGGTGGGCTGGCCCGCGCGACTGAACACACCCGCCGGCTCGGATACCCACGCTGCCTTGTCATCCCATGTGATATGCCGTTCCTAACAATGACCTTTCTGGCACGGCTTGTCAGCACTCACCCCACGGCCCCGGCAGTTATCCCATCCACGGCTGACGGGCGACTAACCGGCGTCTGCGCAGCCTACAATGTTGGCATCCAGCCTGCTCTGGTGACCTTCCTCCAGCAGGGTGGCCGGCGTGTCCATGAGTTCCTTCAGACCCTCTCTGCCGCATCACTCCCTTTCTCAGACTACGCCGACCTACCCAACGCCGACCGGTTGCTCTACAACCTCAATACCCCGGACGAGTATCACCAAGCGCTCATCTGGTATCGGGAAGCTCAGCTAGAGAACTCATTATCGGACGAAACTTGCCGCCAACCGCGCTAGCAGTTTCTCAAAATCTGTCTCAACCATCAGCAACGCCCGGCAATCTGGCGTCAAAAATCGCTCATGCACGGCCCGATCAAGAAACCCCAACAAACCGTCGTAATAACCGGCTACATTGAGCAAGCCAACCGGCTTGTTATGATAACCAAGCTGCCGCCATGTCCAGATTTCAAACAACTCGTCCAAGGTGCCAATCCCGCCCGGCAAAGCCACAAAGGCGTCCGATAGCTCCATCATGCGCGCCTTTCGCTCGTGCATCGTCTGCGTGACATACATTTCTGTCACCCCACGGTAGGCAACTTCACGCTCCAGCAACCGCTCTGGAATAACCCCGATGACCCGCCCGCCCGCAGACAGCGCTGCATCGGCAACTACGCCCATCAGGCCCACATGCCCGCCCCCATAGACAACCTCAATGCCCTGCTGCGCCAGCCGCTGTCCAACCGCCCAGGCCACCTCCCGGTAAACGGCCGCCTGCCCATCCTGCGACCCACAATAGACACAGACCCGCTTTAGTTGACTTGGCTCATTCAAACCTGTCTCCTCCTTGCCGTCTCTATTCATCCGCCCACCGCTCCCTGCCGCTCCAACTACCAGTTGCTTTTTTTCGTTATCAGACGAAAGTATTTATCCGCGCCGCACCTCCTCGGCAATCCACACATGGCGTAAAAAGGCATAACTTCCTGATAACTCCAACGTAATCCCCTGCACCCGCTCGTGGGCAATCGCCACATTGTTCGGATACCACAGAAAAATCTGCGGTACGTCGCTAACAACCTGTTTCTGTACCAGCCCGTACAACCGCCGTTGCTCGGCCTTGTCTGTCGTCGCGGCGGCCTCCCGCAGCCAGCAATCCACCTCCGGCGACCGATAGCGCGCCCGGTTCGCCCCCTCACTGTACCCCTTCGCCTTTGTCGGAATCCGGGACGACTCGTAAAAGTAACTCAGAAAATCCACACTCTGGTTGGCCCCGACGTTGATGAGATAAAACATCTGGAAATTGCCGGCGATGGTGTCCTGCAAAAACGTCTGAAACTCAAACGAGCGCAGAGACAACTCCACCCCCACCCGCTTGAGCTGCTCCTGCAACACCGCCGCTACCTGCCGTGACAACTCTGCAGAAGAAGTCTTTAGCTCCAACCGTAAGGGCCGCCCCGGCCCATACCCGGCTTCCGCTAACAACCGCCGCGCCTCCTCGGGGTCATAGCGCGGCGGCGGCAGATCCTCCGGGTAGGCCCACTGCTCCGGGGGCAACGGCCCGGCCGCCGGACGCGCCATCCCCCGAAACACCGTGCGGATGATTGTCTCCCGGTCAATGGCCAGCGCCAGCGCCCGCCGTACCCGCACGTCTGCCAACCGCGCATCCTCACAGTTCAACCCCAAATAGGCAATGTTCGTCCCCTTCGCCTGCACCAGCTTCAACCCTGGTGTCTTCCCCAGTGCCTGGTTGGTGCTGTACGCCAAATCGGCATTCACCGCCAACTGCACCGTCCCCTTGCGCAACTCCAGTTCGCGGGTCATGGCATCGGGAATGAAGCGAATCTGAAGCCGCTTGAGCCGGGGCGCCCCTTTGAAGTACCTCGGATTCGCTTCCAGCCAAATATCGCGGTTTTCCCGATAGGCCACAACGCGAAACGGCCCCGTGCCAATCGGCCGCTGAGCAGCTTCCTCCGGCGACGTGCCCTTCGGTACAATCCCCACCGCCACCAGACTGCCCAGCATGGGCAGGTTCGGCGCCCGGCAGCGAAACACAACCGTCCGCTCATCTGGCGCCTCAATGGCCTCCACCAGCGCAAAATCCCCCTTCTTGGGCGAGTTAAACGTCGGGGCACACATGCTCTCGAAGGTGTATTTCACGTCCTCGGCCGTCAGTGGCCGCCCGTCGTGGAAAAACACCCCGGGCCGCAGCCGGAAGGTGAATACCCGCCCGTCCGGCGAAATGGTGAAGTCCGCCAGCTCCGGAACAATGTCAAGCTGCTCGTTTTTATTGACTAGCGTATCAAAGATGATCTGGTGCAGGCGCGCCGAAACGGCGTCATTGCCCACCCGTGGGTCCAGGGTCTTGGGCGGCTTCTCAACCGCCATCACTAGCGTATCGGTCGCTAGCACCACCGGACGCCGACACCCGCCAGGCGCTATCATCAACCCCAGAACCGCCAGCACCCAGCCTAGCTTTTCTAAAAAGCCACCACACCACCCCTTATGCCAGGGCATAGCGATAGTAGTTGGCGTAGTTGTAAAAGTCTTCCCGTACCCCCTGCCCAAACTCCCCAGCAACCGCTGCCAACTGCTTCTGCAAGGCAAATGAAGAAAACTCAATGAAGTTGAGAACCCACGCCCACGTGTATACCACCCCTAGCTTGCGTGGTACGGCTTCCCAAATGTTCGGATGCAGCTTTTGCATTTGCAACATCAACTTCACAAAATCCCCCCATCCCATGCAGTCCTGAAACAGCCCAGTCCGCACCGACGGCGGCAACTGATGCAACGCCTCAACGACAATGTTGAGCAACTCATTGACCGCCTTCGGGTCCTCCCCATCATCGGCCACCATATAGCGCGTAAACGCCGCCATTATCGCCACCCCTGGCTCATAGGCATTGATGAGCCGTAGCGACGCTTCGTCCAAATGCTGCCCCTTGAGTGCCAAATCAATCAAGTGCGTTATCCGACGCAAGTTCCGCACCAGCGACCCAAAACCACAAAACGTCAACGGCGAATTCAATGACGCCGCATCCCCCAACAACAACACCCGATGCGCCGCCGTCCGCTTCTGTGGCCCCAAACCCACGTGGTGTAACCCCGGGATGTACCCAAACACTGGCCGCCGAAACGCAAACCCCGCGCCCGGCCGCTTGTACTGCGGCAACGTCTCGAAGTACCTCTCAAACAACGCCAACAACGACAGCCGCTCGATAGCCTCCACCGGCGCATAGTGAAACAAATAGGTCGTAAACTCCCCATCCTGCCCGGCAAACCCTTCCCACAGTAACTGCCGCCCTTCCCGCGCATGCTCGGTCGTGACCAGAATCTCCCCAACCCGCGCATTGACCTCATCCGCCGCTGAACCAGTGGCAAAACCCGTGGCAATCGTCCCCACCGTCGGACACAGATAACTCACCGTCTCCCGTGGGTTGAGCTGCCGGGCAATCGGCGACAACGTCCCCATCGTGTCAATGAACAACTGCCCCCGAAAAGCCAACCGCCCTTCCTCAACCTGCCGGACAACAACCGTCACCCCCTCGGCCTCAACCTGCACCCGCTCCAGCGTCGCCTGGTCCAAACACCGGCTCCCCTCTGTTGCCAGCAACTTCTGCCGACACTGTGCCAGTAGCCGATCAGATGACACGGCTACCGTCAGCACATCGTCAAACCACAGCGGCTCGGCCGCAAGATAACAACCCTCGGCATGAAACTTGACAAACCCGCCGTCATACTCAGCCGTGATGAAAGCCTCCATTTCGGACGGCGTAAACAACCCAGCCTCGCTCAGCCGTTGCAGCTCACCCCGTGAAATGTTCCAGTCCCGATGGGTTCGCCCCACCCAGTGCCGGTCAAACACAAGCACCCGCCAGCCATAATGCGCCGCCAACGTCGCTCCTACAATCAAACCAAAACAGCCGCCAGCCACAATGACATCAAAGGTTCCACCTACCGCCGGCTGCGACTCAGAAGCCATACCAAAAAAGACCATAGGTTGCGGTGCCGCCAACAGGCGATAACGGTGAAGGTCCAACTCAACCAATCGCTCAAACCAGACTTCTCCTTCCGGCATACTGCAAAACGCAGCATAGGTCCGGGGATAGGCTTCACGAATGGCCGCCGAGCCAAGCTGTGGTAACGCATTGAACGGACTCATGGGAAACTTAGCCGCAAGCCAATGAAATGGTGAGAAATAACACAACCTGTGTCACTGTATCGCACCCGCCCCAAAAACGAAACACTCACCCACGTTTCCCGCAACACACGCAGCCACCATGATAGGGTTTGTCCTGATTCGTCGCGTTTTATCACCGGATGTTATCCCTTGCTTCATGCTGAGAGACCGTCATGCGCGTTTCATCCAGCCTGCGCATTGCCTGTCTGCTCGGATGCCTGGCCTGTCCCCTGGCCAGGCTCTGCCCGGGCGCCGACCACCGAACCACCCTGCCGCTCCACCGGCAGCCCCGGCTCCCCCTGAAGCTATGCCGCTGATACGCGGCCAAGGTCATCGAAGGCAACCTTGCCAGCAGAAAAACCCGCCACTACCAGGTGTCCCTTGCCGCCGGCGAGTTTGCCGTCGTTATGGTCGGACAGAGACCGGTGGGGAGTTGCACCTCGCCACCCACAGCGCGTTTCTGGAACTGGAAGATGTCCCCCCAACTCCTCAACCCCGACCAACAACCTGACCGTGCCATTCGGGCTTTACCCGTCCACTTAATCCTGACCAGGTGCGCTGCGATAGCCTCCTGCTGCGCGCGTACCTGTTCTTTGCCGGCACTAACCAGTCCGCCCCAAAAAGCGCCCTGACCACCCTGGAAGCCCCCAGCTCAATGTCTGGGGTTGCTGTCCGCCGCTAGACCGGCTTCGGCAATGTCCGCAACAGCGAAGGGGTTTACGGTCTGCGCCCAGGCCTTTGTCCTGACCGGCGCCCAGACCCAGCTGATGTCCCTATGTCCGTTTCTAAACCTTGCCACCCAGATATGCTGATGCAAGACTTTTATGCCCGCCTCCGGCGCGGCAAACCCAGGGGTGAAGACCTGCGCCAGGCGCGGCTTCAGCTCCGCTGGCAGGCACACTACGCGCACCCGTTTTACTGAGCCAGCTTCATCCTGACCGGCGACTGGCGCGCCTTGTAAGTGCCATCGGGCTGCCCGCCGACAACGGCGGTTGGACAAAGCTGTTTTTTTCGTGGGAGCGCCATACTAGGGTGCAACCTGGTGCACAGCCCCGGACGGCAGTGCATGGACTCCACTCGACAAAAAATGCTGCCGCCGAGCCAGCTCCACCGGCAGTGTATCGTTTTCCTGTACCTGCTCCGGCATCTGGACGCCATCCTCCCCGCCAGCTTCGTTGGCCCAGAGGTAGCCCAGCCGGAACTCCATCTGCGCCCCCGTAAGCGGCACGGTTTCTGATTCTGAAAAGCAAAAATCAAACGGTGTGTGCGCCTTGAGCGGCAGCTCGAAATAAACGCTTTCAGTCTGCCGCTCGCCGGGCTTGAGTACCGAAACGCGCGGCAACACCGGCACATAGGTCGGCGGACAGTCCGGCGGTGGTAGACAGGCTTTCTGGCTTAGTTCCACTACCCCGGCGGAGCGTTGTTCAACGTAACCTAGCGTTGAACGCGCATTTGAGTGTCCCCGGTTGAATACATAGCAGGGAACCGCGGCCTGATTCTCCAACGTGTAGGTCACAACCAGGTGATCACACGGATAAGTAATGCCGTCGTGAACCCCCGCCTTCAACACATAGCCCCGCAGATCACAACGCAGCCCATCCTGCTCGACGTGCACGACAAACAACGATTCCATGGCAGCGGTTTCCCAAACAGCCTTCTTTTCGTTACGAAGTGGAGCCTGAGAGGGCAGCGACGCTTTCCCCCAACAACCTAGCCATAACACCACCAGCCCCCCGATAAGTCGTCCCTGCATAAGGTTGCTACCAATGTCAGTCCCAAAAAGCGAAAGACTCCCGGACCGAAACCTTCGGTGGGAGTCTTCCAGAGTAGCGGTTTTTTCGCCAGAGCGTAAAGCGGCTCAGAAACCGGAAAGCCGGGCCAGCATGTAACTCCGCCGCAACTGGAGGTTCATTTCCTCCCGAATGCCGTTCTCTGTCAGCGCGTAGGGATGGTTGGCATTGTCAAGCTGTTCCGGGGTCCGGGGATCGTTGTCATGGTCGAGTGGTACGCCGACAGCCACCCGCTCCAGGTTCGGCACACGCCCACGGTCGGCCGTATCTACCCCCTGGTATGTGCCGGGGCGCAGGGTTCCGTGTGTGTAATCATAGGCATGCGCCATTTCGTGATACAGCACCACGGACGGCGGCGTATAGGCAGCCGTGCCATCGGCAAACTCGAAGGTCGGCGCAAAGGTTGGATTGTAACCGATGGTGGCATTGGTCGGTGTGCCACGGCGTCCGGTGGACGGATCAAGGAAGGGATTGGAAAAGCGTGAACGCGAAGCAAAGCCGTTGTCTTCGGTGATTTCCTCAATCGTCACCGTGACGCGATCCCGCTGCCGCGCAGCATCAAAGCTGGCCAGCATCTGGCGTCCTGCCGGCGACGAGCGGAGCATTTCCAGATCGTCCATCACGCGCTGCCGGAACTCATCCGAACCGCGCACGATCACCCCCAGTCCGCCCGGATTGCCCGTCAGCTCCACCGTCACCACTTGGTTGCTGCTGCCGCGCGGCGCCGTCCGTACTGTGTCATCTGCCTGCACATACAGCTTGTTGTTGCCGCTGCCGCCGCTGATATTGTCTTTCCCCTGCCCGGCATAGATGGCATCGTCCCCAGCGCCGCCAAACAGCCGATCATCGCCCAGCCCGCCGGAAATGACATCATTGCCTTCACCGCCGTATATGGTGTCGTTGCCTTCGCCGCCTTCCAGGTAGTCATTGCCGGCATTGCCATAAATGAGGTCATTGCCCCGGCCGCCATAGATCGTGTCGTTGCCGTCACCGCCCTGGAGCGTGTCGTTGCCATCGCCGCCATAGATATAGTCGTTGCCGGCACCCCCATTGATGCGGTCATTGCCCGCACCACCATCAATCCGGTCGTGGCCGCTGCCGCCGGTGATGACATCATCGCCATCTCCGCCAAAGAGCCGCAGGTTGACCGTTACACCTGGGTCAACTTGAATCACATCGTTGCCGGCCCCGGCCCGAATCACGAGGTTGTTGCGATCATTTCCGGTGAACCTCCGCCACTCACCGTTGACCGACACAATCACATCGCCGGTTTGTGCATCCTGCGTCACCCGAATCTGGTCATCGCCGTCTCCGGTATCAATCACGACCTGGCCGTTGACGCGAGTAACAGTTGCCTCCCGCGAAAAACCGCTCGTGGCTACAGCCGTTGACGGCCGGCCCATAGCTTGCATCAAGCGGGCTTTGACGCTCTGCCCAATTGCTTGTAGGTCGTTGAGTTTACCAAAGCTGACCGGTCTGGCTGGCGACGGACGAGCAACTGCCGAACGCAAATCCAGCTTGTGGGGAATAGACCTAGTGGGTGCCGGGTTGAACGATGGAGCTGACTTGGCCGCGACTCGCATGACTTTCAAAAAGTGCCTCCAAAACAAGGATTGATGTCTGAAGCTCGCCTCACCCTTGGTTATCGGCAACGTTTCCAAAACGTTGCCACCCAGTGTCAAAATTTTTTCCAAATTTCTCTAGCCCAGCTAAAACCGGCAGCCATCACCGGAGAATTCCCAAAGATACGCCCTAGACAGCACACCAACGATGGTCGTGTTTTCCCCTCTTCCTACTTCTCGTTATCAGAATCATGTCACCAACAACCTCTCCAACCCCCACCCTAAAGATGCCCAGACAGCAACCAGGGCAACCCAACCATCCCGGTCAGGTTGCCCTCCTTTGCTGCCGGCCCAACCACTAACTCCCTAAAGCCAAGCAACCCCAAAACCCCTATATTACGGCCCAGGGTTGCCCTCTTCCGCTTCCGTCACCACCCGGTTCGCCAACAGGCGGACGTCCACCCGGCGGTTGCGCTGCAGCTCCTCTGGCGTCCGAGCGTTGTCATTGATCTTGCCCGCCCCGATGTACTCAATCCGCCACGGCTCAATCTTGTGCACGTTATACAGGTACAACTTGACGGCCTTGGCCCGGTTTTCCGTCAAGGTCAGATTCTTCGCTTCACTGCCACGCCGGTCGGCAAAACCGGAAAGCTCAATCCGAATCCCCCGACGTGATTTGGCAACTGCAGCCAGTGCATCCAGTTCCGCCTTGGCTTCCGGACTGAGGTCATACCGATTGGTCTGGAAATATACCGACACCGTCCGTATTTCGATGAAGTCGTCAACGGCGCGTGCTGTTTCTCGTAACCGGGCATTGGTTCGCTCAACACCAAGTTGCGCCTCCTCAGCCTTGCGCTCGGCCGCTTGGGCGCGAGCATTGGCCTCTTCAGCCCGCGCACTGACCGTATCAATCCGCGCCGACAAGCGCGTGTCTAACTCCCGAATGGCTGATGTATTGCGCGCGACGGACTGTTCCAACTCCTCTGTCCGTCCTTCCAACGGAGCAACTCGCTCGTCAATCGTTGTCCGAACATACTTTTTCGTAGCGCACGCTGGCCCAAAGATCACAACCAAAGCAACCAACACGCATAGCGCTTCCCATTTTCTCGTCATGCGTCTCTCCTTTAGGCAAATTGTGGACCATACTCACGTGAGGCCCTAAGCTTACTGGACTTATTTATATCCGTAAGCCCTTAGCCCAAGTTCAGTTCGACATTACCATGCCCTATCCCAAAAATTAAACCCGAAGCTCTTTTGCCTGGGCCTATCGCACTCCCGCCAAGCCACGTTGCAGGGCGTCTGCCAACTCCAAAGTTGTCGCAGGGCGGTCCTGCGGTTGCTTGGCCAGTGCCCACAGAATGGCTTGCGAAATTCCTGTGGGAAGGTCATGGCGCAACTCAATCGGCGGCTGGGGTGGCATCTTGACGTGTTTGTTGGCCAGTTGCATGACCGTGTCCGCACTGAAGGGTACTCGCCCGGTGAGCATTTCATAACAAATGACACCCAGGGCATACACATCTGTTCGGGCATCAAGTGGGCGGTCCATCCACTGTTCTGGGGCCATGTAATAGGGCGTCCCGGCAACCCGCCCCTGCTCGGTCAAGGTCTTGATGAGCCTGCCGGTCATCCGCAGCCGCGCCAACCCAAAATCAATCACTTTCGCCATTTCCTGCTGGCGGTCATACTGCTCGATCATGATGTTCTCGGGTTTGAGGTCACGGTGAATGACATTGCGCTGGTGGGCAACGTGTAGAGCAGCGCAAACCTGCACCATCAAACGCACCATTCGGCGAACATCTAACATCCGCTCTTGACGCAGAATGTCGCGCAACGTCTTGCCTGACAGCAGTTCCATCACCAAAAAGATCAGCGCCGGCCGATCCCCCTGCTGCGGTTGCTCGAAGTAATCGTAAATGGCAATGACGTTCGGATGTCGAATACGCCCCAGCGCTAGTGCTTCGCGGCGAAAACGCTCGGCAGTGGTATGGTCGGCTGCAAACTCCGGCTTGAGCACCTTGACGGCCACTGCATCGCCAATGTTGATGCGTTCGGCACGGTAAATTACCCCGGTCGCTCCCTGCCCAATCTTAGACCTGATGTGGTACTTGCCCTCCAGAACTTGCCCAATCAACGGGTCCCGCTCATCAAGTGATACTGTAGACCCAACCCTAGATGGCTCATCGGAAACCTGTCTGGCAGTCTTGGTGGCTGTCGGCGCTGGTGATAGTGCCGTGCCGTCCAACGGACAAAAGCGCATCGTGTCTGTCCAAACTCGCCCACATCGAGGACAGGTTCTCATGGCCTATCAACAAAATAGAACCCCTTCTGACCCCCCTGTATATCTTCACCTCACCCGGGCGGCCAGCCCAGCGGACGCCCTCCCAAAAGATGTACGTGCAGTTGAAACACCGACTGCCCCGCATCAGGCCCCGTGTTGATAACCGTCCGGTAGCCAGTCTCCGCAATGCCAACTTCGCTGGCGATTTTTGTCGCCACCCACAATAAATGCCCCAAAATGGTCTCATCGCTCTGGGTAGCTTCATTGAGCGACTTCATTGGCTTCCGCGGAATAATGAGAATATGCGTTGGTGCTTGTGGATGAATGTCCCGGAAAGCCACACACAGATCATCGCTATACACAATGTCTGCTGGAGCTTCACCACGGGCAATTTTGAGAAAGATATTATCTGCTTCTGCCATACTGCCGCCTTTTTTCCAAAGCTACTTCCAGACGCATTTGCTCGCGTCAGAAAGGCTGTCGTTGTCGCGCATCCTACCACAGAGCAACAGCTCTCAAACAACAACTCCCTTATGTAAGACAGGTGAGGCGCTTCTCTACAGCCTGTGCCACTAAAGCCACGGATATATCCATGCAGATATGTTCCCGACATGTACGGCGATAACAGTTCCGACGACAAGGTATATCTAAGCTAATAACCCTGTCAGTCGCGGCAAAGGGGCCATTTCGTTCGGCAGAGGTCGGGCCGTACAAACCGATAATGGGCGTCCCAACAGCGGCCGCCAGATGCAGCGGTCCCGTATCGCCCCCAACAAACACCGTTGCCCGCCGAGCCAATGCCAAGTACTCCCGCAGGTTCGTCGGAAAGGACACTACCGGCGCCGTCTGCACGACTGCCCGCATCTGCTCAACCATCCAGGCTTCCCCAGGCCCGTACGTCACGACACTTGCCAGGCCGTGCTGTCTCCAGAGCAGTTCAGCCAGGTGCCCAAAGTTGGCCGCCGGCCACCGCTTGGTCACCCATCCACCGCCCGGGTTAAGCAGAGCAAAGCGCCCCGTGATGCCATGCTGCGCCAACTGCCTCGACACATAAGCCGCCTCATCTTCCAGAGGTGGCAGCCAAAACTCGTATACCTCCGGGAGCGCAACGCCCAACGCCTCGACCAAACGCAAATTGGTGCGAATCACATGCTCGGATGGTGCAACCGCCACCTGCTCGGTATACGCCAACCGGCTCATGGGTTCACGCAGGGCATCGGTTGCAAAGCCAATCCGCCGCCGGGCCCGAGAATACCAGGCTACGGCAGCGGACTTTATCAGCCCCTGAAAATCCAGCGCCACATCTACTGGATGCTGGCAGAGCCGGGCTAGACAGGCTGTGGCCTGACGAAGTGTGTCCCACCGGTGCCACTGCTGCCGCCAACCCCGTGTGTCTAAAACGATGACCTCATCCAAACCGGGCGCCCCCAGCAGCAATGGTGCAGCTACCCGCTCGACAACCCACGTCAGCCGCGCCGTAGGAAACGCCCGGCGCAGCGCTGCCGCTGCCGGCATTGTATGCACAACATCCCCAATACTGCTCAGCTTGACAATCAGGATGTGCACCCTCAGCCCGCCTCCACCCTTTGCTCTGTTCCCGAAAACCACACCTCTTCCAGTTGGAATTGGGCGAGCCTTTGCACCTCCTCCAACCTCCCAGCAGCAGGCCTAAGGGACAGATTGCTCGTTATCAGATGGATGTCAAAAAAAACCACGCCGCGCGCACCTTCCCCCACAACGGCCCACCGAACACCACTAGCCCCACCAGCACCGAAAACACCGCCGCCACCAGTGTCGCCCCGGCCGCCGCATCCTTCGCTACCTTGGCCAACGGATGAAACTCCGGCGAAGCCAAATCCACCACGGCTTCAACGGCACTGTTGACCACTTCCAGCGAGAGTACCAGCGCCGACATTATCAACACCGGTACCAAGCCCGTCTCCAGCCACCAGGCTAGCACCAACGCTAGCCCCCCAAGGCTACATTCAATCCGAAAATTGGGCTGTGAACGCCACGTGTGAACCACCCCCGCCCAAGCATAGCCAAAAGCCGCCCACAACCGCGCCCCTCCCGTCTGCGCACTTCCCTGCAACACGTCAGCCAAGGGAAGAGGTTGTTTCATCCGTCTGCGGAGCAGAAGCCAAACTGTGCGCTGTGACCTCCGCCGACGGTAACGGCGCACGGGGGACGGTCAGCCCATACTTGACAATGCACCACAACGCCTGCAAACCATCCCTCCACCCAATCTTTTTTCCCTCTTCGTAGGTGCGCCCATAGTAACTGATCCCAACCTCGTAGACCCGCAACCGCCGGCGAGCAACCTTGATGGTGATCTCTGGCTCAAACCCAAACCGGTCCTGCTCAAGCGGAATAGACTGAATCACCTCCCGCCGAAAAGCCTTGTAGCATGTCTCCATGTCCGTCAGGTTCAGGTCTGAAACCATGTTCGAGAGCAAGGTCAACAAGCGATTGCCCACCGAGTGCCAAAAATACAACACCCGATGCGGTCGCCCGCCCATAAACCGCGACCCATATACGACATCGGCCTTGCCTTCCAAAAGCGGCGCCAGCATCTGGGGATACTCTTGCGGATCATATTCTAGGTCAGCGTCCTGGATAATCACGTAATCCCCTGTCGCATGCCGAAATCCCTCGCGCAATGCTGCTCCCTTCCCCCGATTGACCGGCTGAAACAATACCCGGAGATTGGGCTGGGTTTTGGCCAATTCCCGTAGGATGTCAGCAGTGCCATCCGTCGAGCAGTCATCTACACAGATAATTTCCTTCTCCAGCGGCAACTGGACGGCTTGTACCCGGGTAATCAGTTCACGCACCGTACGGCGCTCGTTATAAACCGGAATGACGACAGATAATTTGCCAGCCATAGGTCATCCTGCTTTGCCGGCATGGTTTCCTACGCCAAGGCCTAAGCGATGAAAAGCTACAATAACCAGCGCATGGGTGATTTGGCCGGTCGCAATAAGCGTCGGGATCGCTTCCAACGGTGCAAGACGCACCGCCAACGCCTCACTGCTATCAAAGCGCGGCGGCTTGAGCCGACGTACCCCACGCGCCACAAAGCTGTAGCAACGGTTGTTTTGAATGGCCGGGTTGGGATGGCAGTAGCCCAGTGCCTCGATGGTCTCCGCCACGTAGCCGGTTTCTTCCTCAAGTTCGCGGGCTGCTGCTGCCGCTGGCGTCGCATCGGTGTTATCCACCATCCCGCCGGGAATCTCGAGTGTCACCTGGTCGATCCCATGGCGGTACTGCTCCACTAAAACAACCTCCCCAGCGGGGGTCAGGGGAATCACGTTCACCCAGTCTGGTGCATGAATGACGTAAAAATCCCGCGCCGCAGTCGCACTGACTTCTGCCTCTGGTGGGCAGGCGCGTTCCCGGTACAACGCAAACACTTTGGCGTCAGCAAGCCGTTCTGGAGGCAACTTCTGCCACGGACGAACGCTCATCATTCGGCTTGGTTAGCTGTGGCTGCCAGCGGCTGCGGACTCTCCCGCCGCGCACGAAATGCCAGCGACACCTCCACAATCATTGTCACCTCGTGCCCGTTGGCCTGCAGATTGCGTAACTCCGACTGAATTCGAGGTGATTCCCACACCACCTCACGCAGAATCCGGCTCAGACGATCGGTTGCCTCTTGCAGATAAGGATCCTCATACTCCATCGCTCCACCTCCGGTTTACCAAAAGCTTGCCCCCAGACTCAAAAGAGGCAACCAGCATTGCTACCACAGCTATCTCGCTTGCTCCGCAGTACCCAAGGGAAAGTACTCATTATCGTAGGCAAAAAGTCCGGAGTGAGTCAATTTTCACAATTCGCACCGAAGCTCTCTTTGGCCGGCATAACCTTTACGGCGTCGGAGCATAATAGCCACGGCGAGCGCGAACAATGACCCCAGGCCGCTTGACCCGCACCTCAATCCGACGAAACTTGCCATCGCGTGCCTCGTTTGAAGAGTAGTAGTTGAGCACATACTGCGCTCGCAATTCGGCTTCAAGTTGGGCAAATCCACTCGTCAACTCAGCTAAACTTGTGACCATAAACACACGCCCACCCGTCTGGCGGCAAAACAACTCAAATTCGTTATCCGGCGGCGGAAGGAAATCGTCATATTCGGTTCGGATCACCGGGCAAATACCAAAAACCACGGCATCTGTCCGGTTGACAGCCTCCAGCGCCCGCTCGCGCGTCACTCGGCTGACCGTATTCTGCCCGTCAGACACCACAATAATCACCCGCCGTCCGGGTTCGCGCTCCAACCGGCGTGCTGCAATGAAAATCGCATCGTACAGGGCGGTTGCCCCACGGGCTTCCAGCCCCCGCACAGCCCCTTCCAATGCCACCAGGCTGGAAGTCAAATCCTGCCGAAGGTAGACATCGTGATTGAAGGCGTAAAAGGCAGCCCGATCCTGTGGACGCAACACCTGCCGGAAAAAATCCAAAGCAGCCTCCTGCTCAAACCTCAACCGATTGCGCACGCTGGCACTAATGTCCAGTAACAGCGCTAGTTGCAGCGGTTGATCAGCCTGGCGGCCGACCCGGCTGATGGTTTGTAACTGACCATCTTCGTAAAGTTCAAAATCCTCATCGCTGAGGTCTGTCACCGGCAAGCCTGTGGCGGTGTTGACCGACGTCAGTACGGTTACGTAGTCCGCCCGCACAACCACGTCGGCGGCTACCTCTGCGCGGCGTTCCGGCACCATCCCGGCTGGTACGGGCACGGTCTGGGCTTTTCCCACAAGGCTACTGGCCAGCAACCACGTAGCCATCCACCATCCTACCTGCCCAGTCTTCATGCGACTTCATCCACCGGCCAGCATCGCTGACCGTCCTGTATCCATAGCCCTGACCCACTCATCAAAGGCTGCCAGCGCTAAAGCAATCTGGCGTGCCCGCCGTTCGGCGCGATGCCGATACCGCTGCGCTTCAGCCTCGGCCAGTGGTGGCAATAGGGCAAAGGTGATGTTGATCGGCTGATAATTCTCATTTTCGCAATGGGCGACGTAGTTGAGCAGACTGCCAATCGCCGATGCCCGCGGGACTGGCAGCAACGGCCTTCCCTGGACCAACGCTGCTGCCCAGCGGCCAGCCACCAACCCCGTCGCCAGTGACTCTACATAGCCTTCGACACCCGAGATTTGCCCGGCAAAAAACAACCGTGGCTCGTGTTTGACCTGAAGCGTGGGCGTCAGCAGCTTGGGCGCATTGACGTAGGTATTGCGGTGAACCTGCCCGAACTTCAAAAACTCGGCCTGCTCCAGCCCTGGAATCATTCGCAAAAGTGCCTTCTGCGCCCCCCACTTGAGTGAGTTCTGAAATCCCACCAAGCTGTAACTGTCCGCCATGAGATTTTCTTGGCGCAGTTGCACCACAGCATACGGCTCCTTGCCGGTGCGCGGATCGCGCAGGCCAACCGGCTTCATCGGCCCAAACCGCAGGGTGTCCCGTCCGCGGCGCACAGCCACGTCAATCGGCAGGCAGGCCTCGAAATACTGAGCCTTATCGGCTTCAAATGCCTTTGGGGCAACACACTCAGCCGCCAGTAAGGCATCTACAAATGCTTCGTACTGCGCCTTGTCCAGCGGACAGTTCAGGTAGTCATCCCCACCCTTTCCGTAGCGGGCAGCACGAAACACCACGTCGTAGTTGATGGTTTCAGCATCGACAACCGGCGCGATAGCGTCATAAAAGTACAGCCGTTCAGCTCCGGTCAGCGCCTGAATGGAAGCTGCCAGCGCGTCTGAGGTCAGCGGCCCTGTGGCAATAATCACCACCCCATCGGAAGGAATTGTCGTGACTTCTTCCCGGATGACTGTGATGCGCGGATGCGAGGTAATCCGCGCCGTGACCTCAGCCGCAAACCGCTCCCGATCAACCGCCAGTGCGGCCCCGGCCGGCACGCGCGTGGCTTCAGCAACGGCTATAAGCAAAGAGCGTGCCCGCCGTAGCTCTTCTTTGAGTAAGTGCGGCGCGGTGTTGACTTCATCCGACTTGAACGAGTTGCTACAGACAATCTCTGCCAGGCGGTCCGTTGTGTGCGCCGGCGTTTGCTTGACCGGCCGCATTTCATAAAGCCGTACTGGCACACCCTGCTCGGCACACTGCCAAGCAGCTTCACATCCAGCCAGGCCTCCGCCAATCACTGTCACCGTGTCACTTTGCATAAGTCACCACTTTAGCGCCGATACTTCCCAAACCATGCCTGCAAGTAAAGCTGTTGGGCCAGTTGATGTGACGGGCGCCGAAAACTGTGGAACTCTTCGGGAACCCGTACCAGCAATGTCGGCTTCCCCAGCATTTTCAATGCCCGGTAGTATTCTTCAGTTTGCCCGATAGGTGTCCGCAAGTCGGCTTCGCCGGTCAGCAGCATTATCGGTGTCGTCACCTTGGCAACGTAACTGAGCGGTGACCGAACGGCAAATGCCTGTGGGTCTTCCCACGGATACTTCTCAAACTGGTCATACCACGTCACCGGGCCATCGGTTGTGCCCACAAAAGAATGCCAGTTGACCACCGGCCGCATGGCAGCCGCAGCAGCAAACCGGTCAGTGTGACCGACAATCCATGCCGTCAGCACCCCGCCCCCAGACCCGCCGCAGACAAACAGGTTGCGCTCGTCAATGAACCCCCTGGCCAAAGCCGCATCCACCCCGGCCATGAGATCGTCGTAGTCCTTCCCCGGATAGGCATACTGAATGCCGTTGACAAATGCCTGCCCATAGCCGGTCGAACCACGTGGGTTGGTGTAGAGCACGGCATAGCCTTCGGCGGCAAAGTTCTGAAACGCCCAGTTGAAAGCCACCGAGTACATGGACCACGGCCCGCCGTGAATCCACAACACCATGGGATATTTCTTGGCCGGATCGAAATCCGCCGGTTTGATGAGCCAACCCTGAATCTCCAGCCCATCGGATGACTTGAAGCGCAGTTCTTCGGCTTCCCCCAGCGCAAGGCCGGCAAGCACGTCTGCATTGACATCCACCAGCACTTGCATCTCGCCCGGCTTGGCAACCGAGAATGTCACTAGGCTTCCCGGCTCTTTGAAGCTTGACCGGATAGCCGCCACCTGCCCATTGTCCGCTATGGAAAAAGCGCTTAGAACGTGGGTTCCCTCGGTGATCCGGCGCGCTTTTCCGTTGACCGGCGCAAAGTAAAGCTGTGCCGTACCGCGCTCTTCCACGAGGAAATACACCCCGCTGCCATCCCGCGCCCACGTGACCTGCGTCGGGGAACTAGGCAGATCGCCAACCCACAGCCTGGCCTCCTTGCCATCGGCGTTCATCAGATAGAGATTCGAGATATGGTAAGTTAGCTTCTGGTGGTCGTATCCCACGTAGGCAATGCGTTTGCCGTCAGGCGAAACCTTCGGCTGGGCATCACGCCCACGCCGGTCAGTCAGCGCCCGAAGTTCCCGGGTGGCCAGGTTGATGACATAGATTTCGCTGTCACCCCGGGCAAACTCCCAGTCATCCCGCCGGATAGCGGACACATACACCTGCCGGCCATCGGGCGACCACTCCGGGTCATCGTAGCTGTACTTTCCGTCCGTGATGCGCTGCGGCGTCCCCCCCAGCCGCGCATCCAGCACAAACACCTGCCGTTTGGCACGGGGAATCTGTCCCTGCCCGTCCACGGCCCACACCATGCGGTCAATGACCAGCGCTGGCTTAGCCCACTGCGCGCCCTTGGGCGCTTCGGGCAGCCTGATGGGCAGGGGGGAATCAGGATCGGGCACGAGCATCGAGAACAACAGTTGCTTTCCATCCGGCGACCACCGCAGATCGGATGGCTCCTGCTCGACGCGGGTCAGTTGCACAAGATCGCCGGTCTCCGGTGCCAGGACGTGAATTTGCGCACTCCCGTCGCGCTCTGCCACAAAAGCCAACCGCTTGCTGTCCGGTGACCACACCGGCAGACGGGCGCTGTAGGTCTGTCCTGTCAACTCGCGGGCGCGTGAGCCATCACGCTCCACAATCCATAGGGTGGAACGGTACCGGTCAGTCATCTTGTCCACAAAAGTGCGGGTAAACACAATCTGCCGCCCGTCCGGGGAAATGGTCGGATTCGTCACCGACTCCATTTCCATAAACGTTCCTTTGTCAAGCCGACAGGGTGCGGTGGCGGCTGCTTCCTGGGTCAGCGCCAGACCTGACAAGCTGAAAGTCAAAGCCAGGAGAACCGTGAGAAACGGTTTCAGGGTGAACATGACGTGTTTTTCTGTGCGATGGACATGGAGCAAGAGTAGGGCCGGATGCCGGCTGGCAAACATACTGCCGCCGGGCGCCCCAGGCCAAAATGGAAGGATACCCCAGCCGGATGATGCATCGCTACCACCGGGCGCCCCGGCTGCATGTGTCAGCGCCGGTCCGGCTTTCGGTCCCACCTCCCCCGTCTGCCAACCATTGCGTCGGCAATGGGCCGCCCCTGTGACAAAACGCCAGAGGTGCGGCCCGGTTCCGCCGATGGCCCCCAGCCGGAATTCTGACGTCTACCGGCCAGAAGAGCGCCAATCAGAAAAACAGCTTGAGGGCGAACTGAATCTGCCGTGGATCACGGGCGCGCGTCACCCGTCCGAAATTTTCCCCTTCCGTGATGTTGCCGCGCGGATTTAGAAACTGGGTCTGGTTGAAGACGTTGTAGAACTCGCTGCGAAACTCAACGCGCAGCCGTTCATTGATGGGAATGTTTTTACGCAGGGTGACATCGTAGTTGTGGATGCTCGGACCACAACAGATCGTCCGGGGCGCGTTTCCAATTGTCCCCAGTTCCTGGGGCGCGAAAGCGGTTGGATCAAAAAAGTAGAGGTTGTTGCGCCGGGGGTCGAAGGTCCGAAACCGCCCCACCAGGTCCGGCTGTCCCGGCAGCTCGAAGTCAAAGCTGTTCATCAGCTCCAGGTCATCCGACGAGGTGATGCGAATCGGAAAACCCGTCTGATAGACGGCAATGCCGCTTACGGCCCAGTTGTTGAGGATACCGCCGAGCCAGCGCCGGCCAGTCACCTTGGGCAACCGGTAGTCGAACGTCACCACCAGGCGATGACGGGCGTCAAACAGGGACAGTGAACGACTCAGCCGCGGATTGATGGGGTTGACGATGTTCTCGAAGCTCGAAGCATTGTCAATGGACTTGCTCCACGTGTAGGCCGCCTGAATCTGAATGCCTTTTTCCTCGAAGCGTTTGTCCACCAGCACCTGTAGCGAATGGTAGTTCGAGTTGCCGGCCGTCTGCCGCTCAAACAGGCTGGCAAAGACCGGCACACCATCGGGCGGGCAACCCTCACCGGTCAGGGGATTGCAGAAAGGCGAGGAAAATGGCCGCAACCCTACCAGCCGGATGGCCGGATTGTTCGGCCCGGTCACGGTACGCTGTGGGCCGTAGGGCAGATGCAGGGTCACACCCGCCGGAATGGCTCCGGCCGGCACGAAGTATTCGTTGTCAGCTCCAAACGGTCCGCACGTGCCAGGCCCCAGAATCCGGTTCAGGTCAAGGCATGTCTGGGGATTGCCAAAGTTGATGTCCCGTGTCAGCAGCAGCCGGTGGCCCTGCGTGCCCACATAGCCGACCTGCAACAACAGGTCATCCTGGAGCTTGCGCTGGAGCGTCAGGCTGTACTGCACGGAGTACTGCGGACGAAGTTCCGCCGGCAACTGTCCATACAGCAGAATGGGGCGGAACACGGAGTAGTCCACCGGATCGCCCCGCCGTGGATTGAGAATCCCATTGGAGGGGTTCGGCACAATCGTTCCATCCTGGCGTAGAAAAGGCGTACTGAGGAACGTGTTGGTGATGTTTGAGCTGATGCCAAAGGGTGGCTGGGGCACGAGCTGGGCCAGGATAAGACCTTCAATGGGTCCGTTGTAAAACATCCCCCAGCCGGCCCGTACACTGCTGTTGCCGGGGCCGCCGGTCAGCTTCGCCAGCCAGCCGCTCTGCCAGGGCGGACTCCAGGCCAGACCAAGGCGCGGCGCAAAAGCCCGGTAGTAGGTTCGGAACAGCCCATCCGGTACGCCCTCATCCCCCGGAATGCCCAAACCCAGGGGAAAGACGGCGCGGGCCGGCCCCGTCGGGCTACAGTCCTGGGACCCAAAAACACCGACGAGCGGATTGTCGGGATCAAGCCGGCAGGGAAACTGCGTACTGGCCAGGCCGGCCCGAAAGGACTGCACCCGGCGGAAGCGGTCCGCTGGTGGGGTGTTCAGTTCCCAGCGCAGGCCGTAGTTGAGCGTGACGTTTGGCGTGATCTTCCAACTGTCCTGGGCAAAGAGATAGACCGCGTTGCTGTAGAAGTGCGAAGTCTGCGCACCGGTCTGGTAGTACGAATCCACCAGGCCCAGCAGGTAGTTGGGCACCAGATTCGTGTACCCGATGTTGTTCGGCCCGCCTCCAAAAAAGCTGAACTGACCGTTGAGCGCGCCGAAGTTGGTCATCAGGTAACGCTGCTGCCGCACGTCCACCCCGAACTTGGCCGTGTGGCTGCCCCAGATACGGGTCAGGTTGTTGGTGAGCTGGTAGGTATTGACAACCTGCGGGATTTCCCCCTGGTAGTTGTTGCCAATCGAGAAACCGCCTTCGAGACCAATCCACGGCACGCCCTCATGCGGCGTCCCGACGCCGACGATAATCCCCAGCCGGGGGTTGTTCGGGTCGGAGAAGCACAGTTCCGGGGGCACATCACGGCACGAAGCATTCACTAGATTAGAGCGTTCCGGGCTGTTGAACCGAAACATGTTCTGACGGAAGTACACCGCCCGCGCCTCATTGATGGTGTTCGTACCTGTCCACGTATGGGAGAGGTTGATCTGAGTGACGCGGAGGTTATTGAGATTGCCAAAGCCGGGCAGGTTGGCGCCGGAATCGGCCACCCGCGCAAATGGCTCGAAGGTAAAGCTATCTGAGTAGAACAGAAACGCACTTAGTTGCTGCCGGTCCGTCAAACGGTGGTCAAGACGCAAAAGCCCTTGGTCTCCACGGCGGCGGGCAACCGGATTGGCCTGAAAGAAGCTGTCGCCCAGGTTTGGGAGCGGCACGAACTGTTGCAGCAAGTCATTGGCAGTTCGGTCAAAACATGCACTGGGAATGCGGTTGCCAGGGAAAATATCGGCATAAGCCGCGCCGGCTCTGATGGGCGCGCCCCCGGCCGCAGCCACGGCAGCAGCACAGCCAGGACGTGCATTGAGCACGGCGGCCACGGTTGCGTCAGCAATGAAGCCAGTAAAGAGCGGCCCGGCGCTGAAGTCACCCTGGCGCTCGGCCGCCGTCGGCACGGGCACAACCTCCGACGGGATACCCTGGCGGATGCGTCGCCCTTCGTAGGAAGTGAAAAAGTACGTCCTGCCGCGCTGGATGGGGCCGCCAAACGTGCCACCAAAAATATGCTGGTTATAGGCGGGCTTTTCTAGATTGAAAAAGTTGCGTGCATTGAGCACCCGGTTTCGGAAAAACTCAAAGACATTGCCACGGAATTGATCACTCCCGGACTTCGTGACAACGTTGATAACCGAACCGGAGTTGCGGCCGTACTCGGCATCGAAATTGTTTGTCAGGACACGAAATTCCTCAATGGCGTCTGGTGAAGGCTGAATAGCCGGCAGATTGACATAGAGATCATTGGCTTCACCACCATTGACACTGAAATTGTTTGACCTTCCACGTCCACCATTGACGGACACAACACCAGGCTGGTCACTCCCGGTAAAAAGGTCTGATCCAAGCTGTGACTGAACCCCTGGCTGAAGCTGTAGAAATTGATAGGTATCGCGGGTATTCAGCGGCAGGTTGACGACAGCGCGGCTATTGACCGAAGCGCCAAGCTGCGTGCTTTCGGTTTCAACCAAGGGTGTCCCACTGGCCTTGACCTGAACAACCTCACTGGTTTCCCCAATCTCCAGCCTGACCGTGACACTGTTGACACGCCCCAGGCTGACTTCCAGATTCGTCTGCTCGTACTGCTTGAACCCCTCGGCAGTGACCACCAGCCGGTAGGTTCCAATCGGGAGTGACGGCAGCTCGAATGTTCCATCCTCACTTGAAGTCGTGACGCGCGTGATTTGTGTTCCCTGAAGCGTCACGGTGACGTTCGCCCCAGCCACCCGGGCATTGCTGGGGTCCCTGATGACGCCACTGATCGTACCGGTTGTTTGTGCCCAGCCCAATGCTGTCAGCCAGCCCATAAAGCCGACGACAAAGCCCCAGAAGATGCCGTTTTTCTTCATGGTTTCCTCCCATACAGAAACGGTTTCGGGCAGAAAGCTTTACCAAACTGTTTGTTTTTGTCTTTTGATGCTAAACCTGTTTTTTTGACAGAACAGGGCAAACCGGGCAGAGCATGATCTTTCAGCCCGGTTGGGCTTTTCACAGAATGAGTTTCAGGCAATTTCAGAGAGAAATTTCAAAGACCGGTTTCAGCCTGTGCCCTCCGTTCGGCCAATAACTGCACAAGCCCTTATCCTGAAACCGGATGAAGGAAAAAGCTATTATACGTTGGTATAAGTTTGGTTTCTCACCCTTGCGCTTTCAGGCCGACGAGGAACCGGAAAGCCCCAGTCGTTCCGCCGCCCGCACCAATTCCGGGAGAGAGGCCACCTGCATTTTGCGCATCACATGTCCACGATGGACCTTGACGGTGATTTCACTTGTCCCAAGCTCAGCCGCAATCTGCTTGTTGAGCCAGCCGGCCACGACCAACGCCATGACCTCGCGTTCGCGGGCGGTCAGCGTGGCATAGCGTTGCCGCAGGGCAGCCAGTTCGGCACGCTGAGCGCAGGACGTGCGATGGCGTGCAATTGCCTGCTCAATAGCCTGAAGCAACTCGTGCTCCTGAAACGGCTTAGTTAGAAACTCGAACGCCCCAGCTTTCATAGCCCGTACGGACATCGGGATGTCCCCATGACCGGTGATGAAAATGATGGGCAGGTCTACCCCGGCCTCAGTCAGGCAAGACTGCAAATCCAGACCGCTCAACCCCGGCAAGCGCACGTCGAGCACTATACAGCCCGGTGTGTCGTCAGCCCGCGCGGCACTCAGAAAAGCCTCTGCCGAAGCAAATGATGCCACCTGATAGCCAACCGAACGTAACCAGTTCTCCAGGGACTGGCGAACTGAAACATCATCCTCAACCACGTACACGATTGGCGAATCCATCGCCCACACTCCCTTCAGTCATCAACGTAAACTGGAACTTCGCGCCGAAGCTGTCGCCAGCAACACACCACAGGCGGCCGCCATGGTTTTCGACGATGGAACGACTGATTGCCAACCCCAGTCCCATGCCATCAGGTTTCGTTGTGTAAAACGCATCAAAGATGTTGGCCCCGTGGGTTTCCCCCAAACCAACGCCGTTGTCTTCCACGGTCACCAACACCTGACCGTTGCCATAAGGTTCTGCGGATAGCCGAATTTCCCGCCGGCGTTCCGTTACCGGCAGCAGCGCCTCCACGGCATTAACCAACAGGTTGAGCACAACCTGCTGACACTGCACCCGGTCGCCAAAAACGGCCGGGATGCCTGGGGACAAGTGGGTGTGAATGGTGATGCCCTTTCTGACGAGATCGTTCCGAATGAGAGATAGGACTTCAACCAGTGCTGCCCCCAGGTCAAACGGGGTCTTTTTCAACTCGGTCCGGCTCAGCATGGCGCGAATGCGCGCGATGATCTCGGCCGCGCGATTGCCATCCCGAATGATGGCCATCACAGTCGTCCGGGCCTCTGGGAGGTTTGGCGGCACGGCCCCCAGCCAACGCAGACAGGCATTCCCATTGGTGACAATCGCCGCAAGCGGCTGGTTGATTTCATGGGCAATCGAGGCCGCCAGCTCCCCCAGCAGCGTCCGGCGTGACACGAGGGCCAGTTCGGACTGGAGCTTGGCAAGGGATTCTTCTGCCTGACGCCAGTCCTCAATGTCCGTCCCAAGCCCGTACCACTTGATGACCTGCCCCGGTTCGCCGGCCGGAACGACGTGCAACCGCAGCCGCCGGTACACCCCGTCGGCGCGGCGCACCCGGACTTCCGTTTCAAAGGCCCGGCCGCGCATCCGCGCCTCCTGCCACTGTTCCGCCAGGGCATCAGCCTCTGCCGGATGTACCGGCAGGTTGTGCCGCAAATCCGTCACCGGCGCGGAAGACGCCCCCAGAAAATCACGCCAACGCTGGTTGAGAAACTCCACCGAACCATTCGGCAACTCGCTCCAGACCAAACCCGGTATGGTGTCCATCACCAGCCGGAGCTGGTCCTGAAGCGCCTGAATCTCCTGAAACGACTGGCGGTTTTTCGCGGCCAGGCGGTTGATGGTAAATGCCGTCGTCAGAAACACGATGGGTGCGACGACATCCAGCGGCTGGTTCATCGCCGGACGAAACAGGGGCGCGGTGAAAAACGAATCCAGTCCAATGTACGCCAGCAGGGCGGTCACCGCCGATGGGGCGGCGCCGGTTCGGAGCGCCACCAGAACAATGACGATGAGATACAGCAGCGCAGCCGTCGTCGAATGGACCTCCAGGTAGAAAGCCACGGCGGTCAAGGTAGCCACACTCACCCCGCCAACAGCATACGGTGCCAGGCGACGCAACCACGGTCCCAGACGTACGTTATGCTTTCGTATCACGTTGAGCTACTCCGCCATCCCATCCGCATCATTCTGGCATCATTCTGAATGATGCTGTATCCAAAAGTTGGAAAACCGATGACGCACTGGCTACACTTCGGCCACCCATTCGACCTAACTATTGTAAAAGATGTTTTATGCCACTTGGAAAACATCGCACCCATCAGTACCCACCCTGGAGAAAGCTGCTCTGGCTGCTCGCCCTGTTGCTTGTGGGGAACAGTATGGCGCTGGCGGACCCAGTGATGGTCAGCGACAGTCCGGCCAGCCAACCGCTTACCGCCCGGCTTGACCAACTGGAAGACCCCACCCGGCAACTCACCATCGAGCAGGTGGCCCGGCAGCCACTTCCCTTCACCCCGGTGGCCACCGACTTCCTCAACCTGGGCTACACGTCCTCGGCTTACTGGTTCCGCCTGCGCCTGCGCAATGATCTGGCGTATCCGGTGGAGCGGATCATTGAGGTCGAGCAACCCTATCTAGGCCGCGTCGAAGCCTATCTGCCCCGCACTGACACCGAAGGTTTTCTCTACCTTGCTGCCGGAGACGATCTGCCCTTTTCGCTCCGGGCTGTCCGCCACCGCCTGCCGGTCTTTCCTATCTCCCTCCCGGCCCACACCGAGCAGACCATCTATCTGCGCGTCGAAACCAAAGGGGCGTTCACTTTCTCAGCCACCCTCTGGGAGCCACTCGAACACGGCCGCAAGGACCGTGTCCATACCTTTTTCCTGGGAGCTTACTACGGCTTTCTCCTCATCCTGCTCATCTACAACGCCGCTTTCTTTTTTGGCATTCACGACCAAACCAACATTTTCTTTGCCGGCTATGTCATCTGCATCGGCCTGTTTCAGGCCTGTGTGGATGGCTTTGCCACTCAGCTTCAGGAGTGGTTCTTTGGCGGCCTGCTTGTGGAAGGACTGCGGCTGCGGCTTGTTTTTGGCAACGCGGCCTGCGGGATGGCTGCCCTCTTTACCCGCAAGTACCTTTGCCTGCAAAACTTCTGTAACCGTGGACTGAGTGTGTTGGCAGGGGTGTTTTTCGGCATGGCCGCCATTGCCGCCATTGCTCCGACACAGACTGTAGCCAGGATTTCAACTTATTTTATGGCACTGGGGGCGCTGCCGGGACTGTATGCGTCCATTGGGCCGCTGCGCCAGGGCTACCGGCCGGCGCTGTATTTCCTGCTGGCGTGGTCGGCGGTGGTGATGGCCGTTCTGCTCAACACATTGCGAACCGTCGGGGTGCTTTCGCCGGCCATTGCCTGGCCGTCGGTGCTGCACCTTGGCACGGTCGTTCAGGGCCTGTTCCTGTCCGTAGGGCTGGTCGCCCGCGTGGCCCAGCTTCAGCAGGAAAAGGAAGCTGCGCAGGCCGAAGCCGAACGGCGGACGGTTGAAGTGTCGCTTTCAGAAGCCTTCAACCGACAGCTCAAGCAAGCCAACGAAGAACTCAATCAGGCGCTTCTGGCACGTGAAGAGGCACGGCGGGAGGCTGAACAGCGCCGGGCCGAACTCGAAGCTGCCAACGCACGCCTGATGGAACTCGATCGCATCAAGTCTGAGTTCACGGCCATGCTTGTCCATGACCTGCGTTCTCCGCTGGCAGCCGTCAAGGGGACGCTCGAACTCATCGAAGAAGTTCTGCCCGGCCATGACCCGGACCTGCTTGAACTCGTACGCGCTTCCCAGGGCAACGTCCAGCGGACGCTTGACCTCATCAACGACCTGCTAGAACTTGCCCGCACGGAATCTCAGTCGTTAACCCTTGATCTCCAGTTGCTTGATCTAGTGCCATTACTTCAGCAATGCATTGAAAATACCCGCCTCGGTGCACCACACCCGCTGACGTTTGTCCGCGATCTGCCCCCCACCCTGCCTGCTGTCGCCGGGGATAGCCGCAAGCTGGAGCGGGTGTTCATGAACCTGCTCTCCAATGCAGCTAAGTTTACTCCGCCTGACGGCAAGATCACAGTTACAGCACGGGAAGTTGCCGGCGAAGGCGTCGAAGCAGGCCTGTCCTTTGTCGAAGTGTCCATTACCGACACAGGGCAGGGCATCCCCGCTGCCGAACTGCCGTTTTTGTTTGACCCCTACCGCCAGGGCGGACAGGGCAAAAAGAATGTCGGGTTTGGGCTGGGCTTGGCCATCGTCAAGCGGATTGTCGCGGCCCACGACGGCAATGTAACCGTCAAAAGCCAGGTCGGGGTCGGCAGCACCTTCACCGTGACCCTTCCCTGCTGGGCCAGCAAAGTTGGCCAGACCTCGCTTGCTGCACCGGAGCTGGCTGGAACCGGCGACAGCGGCGAAGCCGTCTTTACATGACGGTCCAGACCTAAAACCGGGACTCGACCAGTTCGAGAGAAATTGCTGCGCCGCCCAGACTGGCCCCCTTGACCGAGAGCCTGACCGGCAGCCGGGTGCCCGCATCCACCCAAACAACAGTTCGGGCCCCGCCTTCATCGGTGAGTTCCGTCCGGTAGGCCGTGAAGGTCCCGGACGCCACCCGGACCTCCTCCATGCCAACCACCCGAAGCTGAACGAGCGTCGGGCGGCCGTTCTGGACGTTGAAGTTGCGTAGGGTGGCCGTATAGCCAACCGCCAGCGGCAGGCGCCCGATGACCAGGTAGCGCCCGGCGCCGTCAGCCAGCAGTTCGCCCCCCAGATCAGCGGCCAACGGACGGGGCGTGCCATTGAACTGTACCGAACCATCAGCTTTGCCGTCCCGAAAAGCCACATCCACCGTGAGCGGTCCCTGACTGACCTGCCGCGCGCGTACCACCAGGGAGGATTTTTCGAGCTTCGTTGTCTCCACAACTGTCCCCATGGGAAGACGGGTTTCCTCACGGACCTCCCACAAACCATCGGTTTCCGTAACGGTGATCTCCACTGTGGTCGGAATGCTCTGCCCCGGTACTTCAATCGTTCCGCGATAGTGCAGGATACCAGCTTGCAATTCACTTTCCGGTCTGGCTAGACCCGGTAAAGTCAAGCTCACCCGTGCCGGACGGGTCACAGTTTTGACATCCACGGTGATTTCCTTCAGGCGCGCGGCAACCTCCTCCGGCATCGTTGCCTGAAAGCGTCCCTTGAGATAGGTTGCTAAAAACCGTTCCGTCGCAGCGTATAGCGCCAAGTTGTTGATTGGACGGGCAAAGCCGTGCCCCTCATCCGGCGCGCAGAGATACTCGACCGGAAAGCCGCGGTCCCGCAGGGCAACCACAATCTGGTCCGCCTCGGATTTTTTCACCCGTGGGTCATTAGCCCCCTGGACGATCATCAGCGGCGTCTCGATGCGGTCAGCAGCGTTGAGCGGCGACTGCCGTTCCATACGGGCGCGGTCTTCCGGCCGGTTAGGATCACCTATCCGCGTGTGGAAAAGCCGACGCGCGGCTTCCCAATAAGGCGGGATGGTCTCTAACAGGGTAATCAGGTTAGACGGCGCGACAATGGCCACAGCCGCCGCGTAGAGCTTGGGCGTAAAGGCCACCCCGGCCAGCGCGGCATAGCCGCCATAACTGCCCCCCATGATGCCAATGCGCCGGGGATCGGCAATGCCCTGCGCCACAAGGTACTTGACCCCCCAGGTGAGGTCATCTTGCATCAGGTCGCCCCACTGCCCATTGCCGGCATTGAGAAACTTTTTCCCGTAACCGGTCGAACCCCGAAAGTTGGGCTGGAGCACGGCATAGCCCCGGTTGGCCAGAAACTGAACCTGTCGCTGGTAGCCCCACACGTCCCGCGCCCACGGGCCGCCGTGGGGCAGCACAACAAGCGGCAGTCCCCTGGCCGGCACACCCTTGGGCAGCGTCAGGTAGGCCGGAATTTCCAAGCCATCCGATGAGGCATACCGGATGGCTTTCATCGGCGCCAGGTGTTGCCGATCAAGCTTGTCATAGAGCCGATACTGAAACGTCAAACGCTTGGTGCGCCGGTCGAAGAGATAGGTTTCGCCCGGTTCGGTGTCGCTCGTGGCTACGACTACCCACAGTTGCTCGTCACGAGTACCGGAAGTAAACGAAATATCTTTCCCCGGCAGACGTTTCTGAAGCCACTGGTGGTCGCGGGCATATCCCTTGTCACGCCAGTAGATGCGTACCCGCTCGTCAATGTAACTCGTCGCTATCAAGTCATTTGTTACATCTGAAAACGAAGCGCCTCCAAAATCCACCCGTCCGAGCGGATCACTTTCCACCAGCTCTTCCTTGCCCGTCCGGGGGTCAAACAGCACCAGCCGGCTGAGATCAACCTGGCTGCCCCGGTTCGTGACCATATAGACCCGCTGCCCATCGGCGTGCATCCGAACCGGACTGGCGGACTCAAAAACACTGCAGTCATAGACTTTCACCAGCCGGTCGGCATCCACTCGCAGGATTTCTGTATCCCCGTTGGGCGCTACCCGTACGGCCAGCCGCAACCGTCCGGCATCGTCGAAAAACCAGCCTGAGATTTGGTCCCGGTTTTCCCGCAGCAGCGTTCGCTCGCCTGTCGAAAGCCTGAGCTGATAGACATCGTGCCAGGCCGGATCACGGTCGTTGATCCCCAGACACACAACGTCTGGGTTGTCTCTAGGTACGGCGTAGATTTGTACGCGCACGCCCTTGAGGCCGGTCATGTCGCGTGATGGGGGTACATCACGTCCTGCCGCTGGCGAAGCCGTCGGATCGACGGCATAGAGGTTGAAATTTTCATCCCCACCCTGATCCTGCACGTAAAGGATGAACCGCCCATCGCGCGTCCAGAAAAAGTTGCGGAGTGGGCGCGTCGTGGAATCCGTCAGCGGCCGCGCCTGTGTAAAGGGTTCGTCTGTCCGCTTGACCCAGATGTTGAGCGTGTCCCGGTAGGGCTTGAGAAACGCCATGTATTTTCCATCGGGCGACAACTGGGCCCCGGCCAGGTCAGGGTTGCCAAAGATGAGCTGGCGGTCAATGAGCGGCGGCAGCCCGGCCCAGGCCGGCAAGCTCATCCCCACCCCGGCCAACAGAAGGCACAGCAGGTATCCCAGAGAAACCGGAAACACCGCCCGGAATGCTGTCCATCCCATGCGTCCGATGTTTCCCATTTCAAGTTTCATCGCAACCTCTCTCTGTAGGGTGTTTACTCAACCGTAAAACGGATTGTGCCAACCAGAGACCCATCCCGCACAACTTCCACCCGGCACAGACCTGGTGGAAAGCCATCTTTCGAATTCAGAGAAAACTGAATCCAAGTAGAATCGCTGTTTTCCGGGGTAATCGTTGGAGATTTAACCTCGCCAATGAGCTTGTTGCGAGGCAACTGGGGTACGCGCTCCGCGTACCAGCGTGACCCGTAGTTTTCCCCAATCTCCAGCTTCCGGGGATACACGACGCAGGTCAGCCTGGTGTCGCGCGTGCTGAAGGACGACGTAAACTCCAGGTCGTCATCGCCAAGCGGGCGTGCCATCTTGAGGTCACGGAGTTGTTTCCCGCCATCCAGCAGAGTGTCATCGCCGGTGCCACTGTCGGAACGGTTGTCGCCCGAGCGGTTGTCGTCTGAGGGGCCGCTGCCGGAAGGCGTCCCGGAGAGCATCCCAGAGGATGAGCCAGCGCGTGTCAGTTGTATCCCTTCAACTGTCATCGTCCAGCGTCCGGCTGTGAGTTTTGGAGGACTCTGCACCGCAAACCGGGTGGTGAAAGGCCCTACGCCAACTTCAAAGTCATCCCCGATGAACCGCCGAATCGGGACATTTTCGATTTTAGACGAACTGGAACCCGTCCGCCGTTCCCAGAACACTCTACCGTTGGGTGTAATGGAAAGCTGTGCGTTATCTCCGCTCCAGTCACCAACGTACGCCTGCTTGTCAGAGGGAATTTCTCCATCGCTCAAGGCCGAAAACAGGAGCACACCAGTGATGACCATGATCGCCAGGACCGAAAAACACCCGCAGCCGCCGAGAACCCACAACCAGGTTTTACCTGACTTTTTGGGTGGGGCTGGAGGGGCGTAAGGGGAAGGACTGTAGGGTGGTGGATAAGGCTGCATAAGAAACCTCCAGGGGTCAGGTTGCCCGCAATGGGGCAGGGGTGGGCATAACAGCCCGGCTTAGCGGATGAAGTCGTAGGTCACTTTGATCTGAAACTGGCGATTAGGGCGCTCAATACCCACGCCGGTCGTCTGGTTGTAAATGAAAAAAATGTCCGAGTTCGGGCGATAGATATAGCGCACTCGGGCATTGATGCTGGTCAGGCGGGCGGCGGAGTTGACCTGCACCAGACACGTCGAAAGCCACTTCCGTGAGAAGTTATATGTTACCCGTCCGTTGAACAAGTTGGTTGAGAAATCTCCCTGTGGCAACTGGACAGCATTGAAGCTGTGGCTGACCGCCAGCGACAGATGCGAGTCGGGACGCCATGTCAGACTGGCATTGGCTTCCTGGCGCTGCCCGCTGTAGAAGCTGCCCCAACTGCCGCCCGCGTCAAACACGATGCGCCGGCTGCGATTCGTTCCAAAGTTCGCCCCGTGGCGGTTGAAGGTGTACTCGCCCGGCGGAATCACAATCCCCGGCCGAATCCGAAACGGACGGATCAGCACATCGGTTTCCGTCCGCCAAGGACGGATCGTCGCCGATGCCGAATTGGCAAAATCCACGCTGATGGCTGCGGCCACTGTACGGGTCTGGAGATCGCCCGTCGTGCGGTCCTGGTAATACTCTCCAAATCCTTCAAATCGAATCTCACGGATGGTTTTGGCTACAGCAGGCGGCCGCCACTTGTAGGCGCCATCCCCGAAGTACTGGCGCACATCCCGGCGCAGGACAAAACCCATTTCCGGGTTGTAGT